>Ga0222622_10000007_pt1 | contig 266700 bp, 258 predicted proteins | sample PLM2_5_b1metaG_FD_177335 | JGI IMG/M metagenome (GOLD analysis project Ga0222622, IMG submission 177335) | Groundwater sediment microbial communities from an aquifer in East River, Colorado, USA - PLM2_5_b1 | ecosystem: Environmental > Terrestrial > Soil > Riparian zone | place: USA: East...
GCCGCGCACGGTCTCTGCCACCGGCACGAACTCGCCGCCGCGACCGGTGAACTGCTCGGCGACGAAGAACGGCTGCGAGAGGAAGCGCTCGATCTTGCGCGCGCGGGAGACCGTCTGCTTGTCCTCGTCGGAGAGCTCGTCGATGCCGAGGATCGCGATGATGTCCTGCAGCTCCTTGTAGCGCTGCAGCACCTCCTGGACCTCGGTCGCCGTGCGGTAGTGCTCCTCGCCGACGACGTCGGGCTTGAGGATCGTCGAGGTCGAGTCGAGCGGGTCGACCGCCGGGTAGATCCCTTTCTCGGAGATCGCCCGCGAGAGCGTGGTGGTCGCGTTGAGGTGGGCGAACACCGAAGCGGGCGCCGGGTCGGTGAGGTCGTCGGCTGGGACGTAGACCGCCTGCACCGAGGTCACCGAGCCGCGCTCGGTCGAGGTGATCCGCTCCTGCAATTCGCCCATCTCGGTCTCCAGGGTCGGCTGGTAGCCGACCGCGGAGGGCATCCGGCCGAGCAGCGCCGAGACCTCCGAGCCCGCCTGGACGAAGCGGAAGATGTTGTCGATGAAGAGCAGCACGTCCTGGCCGCCCTGCTCGCGGAAGTATTCGGCCATCGTCAATCCCGAGAGGGCGACGCGCAGGCGAGCGCCGGGCGGCTCGTTCATCTGACCGAAGACGAGCATCGTCTTGTCGATCACGCCCGACTCTTTCATCTCGAGCCAGAGGTCGTTGCCCTCGCGCGAGCGCTCGCCGACGCCGCAGAAGGCGGAGAGACCTTCGTGCTCCTCGCCGATGCTGCGGATCAGCTCCTGGATCAACACGGTCTTGCCGACCCCGGCGCCGCCGAACAGCCCCACCTTGCCGCCCTTCGCGTACGGCGCCAGCAGGTCGATCACCTTGATCCCCGTCTCGAGGATCTCCTGGGTCGGGGCGAGTTCGGAAGCTTCCGGCGCGGGGCGATGGATCGGCCAGCGCTCACCGGCTTCGACCGGCTCACCCTGGTCGATCGGCTCGCCGAGCAGGTTGAAGATGCGCCCGAGGGTGACGTCGCCGACCGGGACCGAGATCGGGGCGCCGGTGTCGATCACCCTGTCGCCGCGCTGTAGGCCGTCGGTGGCGTCCATCGCCACGGTACGAACCCGGTCGTCGCCGAGGTGCTGCTGCACCTCGCAGACCAGCTCGGTCGCCTCACGATCCTCGTCGCCGGCCATCTCGATCTTCACCGCCGAGTAGATCTCCGGCAGCTCGTCCGGGAAGACGGCATCGACGACGACGCCGGTCACCTGCTCGACTCGTCCCACGTTCGTTCCGTTGTTGCTCTCAGCCATTGGTTCCTTTTCTCTGGGCTTCGAAATTCGAAATCTCTAGCCGAGCGCCTCGGCGCCGGCGACTACCTCGAGGATCTCCTGCGTGATCTCCGCCTGCCTGGCCCGGTTCATCTCGAGGGTGAGGTCGTCCATCATCGTCTCCGCGTTCTCGGCGGCGTTGCGCATCGCGGTCATCCTCGCCCCCAGCTCGGAGGCGGCGGACTCGAGCAGCGCCCGGTAGACCGAGATGTTCACGTACTCCGGGATCAGCTGCGCCAGCAGCTCCTCAGCCTCGGGCTCGTACTCCCATAGCGCCTGGCTATGGGCCTTCTCGATCTCGGTCTCCTCGGCGTCGGCCTCCTCCTCTTCGACCCCCGCGCCGATCACGTCGGCCTGCTGCAGGGGCAGCAGCGTCTGCCGCCAGACGTGCTGGGTGAGCGGCGAGACGTAGCGGTTGTAGACGATCTCGACCCGGTCCAGCTCCTCGTCGACGTAGCGCGCCGTCAGCTCCTCGCCGATCTCGCGCGCGTTGGCGAAGCCGGGCCGGTCGGTGAAGCCGGTATAGGAGGTGCGAACGTCCTGCTTGCGGAAGGTGAGGGCGGAGACGCCCTTGCGCCCGACCGCGGAGAAGGCCGTCTCCGCGCCCTGCTCGCGCAGCTCCTCGCGCAAGCGCAGCCCGTCGCGGATCACGTTGGTGTTGAAAGCGCCTGCCAGGCCGCGGTCGCCGGTGATCAGCACCACACCGATCCGCTTCACGTCCTCACGCTCGACCATGACCGGCACGCGTGGCATTCCGCCCGCCTGCTCGGCGGCGCGGCGGGTGAGCTTGCGCATCCCCTGCGCGTAGGGCCGCAGCTGCTCGATCCGCTGCTCGGCCCGCCGCAGCCGCGCCGCTGCCACCATCTCCATAGCCCGCGTGATCTTGTTGATGTTCTTGATCGACGCGATGCGGTTCTTGACGTCCTTCTGGGAAGCCATCAGGCGGCTGCGGTCTCCTTCTCAGCCTCGTTGTCGGTCTCCTCGACGCGGCTCGGCTTGCTCCGCTCCTCCTCGGAGCGGACGCGGTCCGACTCGCCCGCCTCGATCGGGTCGCCGTGCTCGTCGAAGTCAGCACCGAAGTCGTCGACGAAGTCGCGGATCGCCGCGCCCAGCTCCTCCTCGTCGGCCTCCTCGAGCTTGCCGGTCTCGGCGATCCGGTCGAGCAGGTCGGCCTTCTCGGAGCGCAGCCGGATCCTCAGGTCGCCCAGGAACTCCCCGACCCGCTCCGTCTTGATCCGGTCGAGGAAACCGCCGGTGCCGGAGTAGATCGCGGCGACCTGATCGGCCATCTCGAGCGGCTCGCGCTCTTTCTGTTTGAGCATCTCGACCAGCCGCTCGCCGCGGTTCAGCGTTTTCTGCGTCTCCGGGTCGAGCTCGGAGCCGAACTGGGCGAAGGCCTCCAGGTCGCGGTACTGGGAGAGGTCGAGGCGCAGCTTGCCGGCAACCTTCTTCATCGCCTTGGTCTGCGCGTTGCCGCCCACCCGCGAGACCGAGATGCCGACGTTGATCGCCGGCCGCACGCCCGAGTTGAAGAGATCGGACTCGAGGAAGATCTGGCCGTCGGTGATCGAGATCACGTTGGTCGGGATGTAGGCGGAGACGTCGCTCGCCTGCGTCTCGATGATCGGCAGCGCCGTCAGCGAGCCGCCGCCGAGCTCGTCGTTCAGCTTCACCGCCCGCTCCAGCAGCCGCGAGTGCAGGTAGAAGACGTCGCCCGGGTATGCCTCGCGGCCCGGCGGCCGCCGCAGCAGCAGCGACATCTGCCGGTAGGCGTAGGCGTGCTTGGTGAGGTCGTCGTAGACGCAGAGCGCCGCTTTGCCGTCGTAGAGGAAGTGCTCGCCCATCGCACAGCCCGCGTAGGGGGCGATGAACTTGATCGGCGCCGCCTCGTCGGCGGGGGCGGCGACGATGATCGTGTTCTCCATCGCGCCGTTCTCCTCCAGCACCTCCTTCAGCTGGACGACGGTCGACATCCGCTGCCCGATCGCGATGTAGATGCAGACCATGTCCTTGTCGCGATTGTTGATGATCGTGTCGATCGCGATCGCCGTCTTGCCGGTCTGGCGGTCGCCGATGATCAGCTCTCGCTGGCCGCGGCCGATCGGGATCATCCCGTCGATCGACATCAGCCCCGTCTGCACCGGCTCGGTGACCGGCTGGCGCTGGACGACGCCGGGCGCTTTGAACTCGGCCGGGCGCGTCTGCGTAGTCGCGATCTCGCCCTTGTCGTCGAGCGGGCGGCCGAGCGGGTCGACGAGGCGGCCCAGAAGCTCCTCCCCGACGGGGATCCGCAGCAGCTGGCTGGTCCGTTTCACCGTGTCGCCCTCGACGATCTTGTCCCACTCGCCGAACAGCACGGCGCCGACGTTGTCCTCCTCGAGGTTCAGCGCCAGGCCGGTGACGCCGTGCGGCAGCTCCAGCATCTCGAGCGCCATGCAGTTGTCGAGGCCGTGGATGCGGGCGATCCCGTCGGCGACCGACAGTACGGTCCCGACCTCGGAGAGGTCGGCGCTGCCGGTGTCCAGTCCCTCGATCCGCTCGCGCAGGATCGATGCGATCTCGTCAGGCTTGATTTCCATAGGGGTGCTCTATGCCTCCTTACGCCGCCTGGGCGACGCTCTTTCGAAGTTTCTCCAAGCTATTGCGAATGCTCGCGTCGAGGACCATGTTGCCGACCTGCAGGACGATGCCGCCGAGGATCTCCGCGTCGACCCGGCTCGCCAGCTCGACCTCCTGGCCGGTCTGCCGCTCGATCTCCTCGCCGATCTTGGCGACGACGGCCGGGTCGAGCTCGGTCGCGCTGGTCACGGTCACGTCGATCCGTCGGTTCTCCTTCTTCCACAGAACCTCGAAATGGCGGCGAATACGGGAGATCTCCGCGATCCGGTGCTTCTCGATCAGCAGCTCGAGGAAGTTGACGAACTCGGGGTCAGTGCCGCTGACCGCGCGCTTCAACCCGTCCACCTTCTCCGCCGAGGAGAAATACGGGCTGAAGAAGAAGACCTGCAGCTCGTGGTTCGCGTCGAGCGCGTCGACGAACTGGGCGAGCTCGTCGCGAATCGAATCGAGCTTGCCCTTGTCCTTCGCCACCTCGAACAGGGCCTCGGCGTATACGCGAGCTGCTTCCTGCATCTCTAGCTCTCCGCTCCCGAAAGGGAGCTGAAGTCGACCTCGCTGAGCGCCTCCTCGACCAGGCGGCGCTGATCGTCGGCGGTGAGGCTCTTGCGGGTCACCTTCTCGGTCGCCAGCACGGTCAGGTCGGCGACCTCCTTGCGGATCTGCTCCAGCGAGCGCCGCGTCTCCGCTTCGATGTCGCGCGTGGCAGCCGCGACCAGCTCCTCGCGCTTCTCCTTGCCGGCCGCCGTCGCTTCCGCTTCGGCGGTTTCCGCCGCCTTGCGGGCGCGGGCCATGATGTCGTCGGCCTGCTCGCGAGCCTCGGCGAGACGCTTCCGATACTCCTCCAGCAACTCGTCCGACTCGCGCCGCTGCCGTTCCGCCGCCTCGATCGACTCGGCGATCGCCTTGGCACGCTTGTCGAGCGCCTCCTGGATTTTCGGAAAGGCGACCTTGCTCAACACCCACATCGTGAAGAGGAAGAGGACCAGCGTCCAGATCATCAGGCCAAGGCCCGGCGAGACGAGGAAGCTGCCGCCGGATTCGCCACCGCCCTCGGCGGCAAGCGGAAGCGCAGATATGTGGCCGAGAACCTCCATTCCCTAGGAGAGGAAGAAGGCGATCAGGCCGAAGATGAAGGTATAGAAGGCAACCGCCTCGGTCAGGGCAAAGCCGAGCCAACGGATGCTTTCGAGATCGCTTTTCATCTCCGGTTGGCGGGCGACCGACTCGATCTCCTTGCCGAAGATGAAACCGACGCCGATGCCGGCGCCGATCGAGCCGAGTCCGGCGCCGACGCCGAGCGCGATCGCTTTGCCGGCGCTTTTGACACCTTCGTCGGTGACTTCGGCAATCGGTAGGAACGTGGGATCCATCGAGTTTGACTCCTTTTTCTAGTGGCTGGCGGAGGTGGCTCCGCCGATGTAGATCGCGGTCAGGGTCGAGAAGATAAACGCCTGGAGGGTGGCCACCAGGCCGACCTCGAAGATGAAGAAGGCGAAGGCGAGCGGGAAGGTCAGGGCGCCGAGCGCGGCGATCCCGAGCAGCACCGCAAGCCCACCGCCCATGAAGAGCAGCAGCAGGTGGCCGGCGAGGATGTTGGCGAAGAGACGCACCGAGAGCGAGATCAGCCGCACGAAGTGAGAGATCACCTCGATCAGGAAGATCGCCGCCTTGCCGAACGGGCTCATGTCCTCCAGGCCCGGCGGCAGCCAGCTCGCGAAATAGGGGAAGAAGCCTTTGGCCCGGATCCCTTCGACGTGGTAGGAGAGCCAGACCACCAGGGTGAGGACGAGCGGGATCGAGATGTTCGCGGTTGCCGCGTAGATCGCGAAGGCCGGGATCTGCAGGCCGAAGATGTCGACCGTGTGCTCGGTGTTGATCGGCAGCGGGATGAAGCCGATCATGTTCGAGAACCAGATGAAGAAGAAGAGCGCGCCGAGGAAGGGAAACCAGCGCGTCGCCGTCTTCGTGTCGAGGTTGCCGCCGGTGATGTTGTTCTTGGTCAGGTCGTAGGCGAGCTCGACCGCGGTCTGCACTCGGTTCGGCTTTTCCGCCATCCGACGCGAGATCCAGACCATCGTGAAGATCGTCAGGCCGCTGGCGATGGCGAGGTAGAGGACGGCCTTGTTGATGCTGAGATCGAGGCTGCCGAGGTGGATCGGCACCCAATCTTCGAGCTTGAACTCGTTCTGGGGCTTGAACTCTTCGTTCTTGCCGGCGTTGCCGAAGATCAGAAGCATCGCGATCGCGGTCGCGAGGTAGGCGCCGAGGCCGATCAGGACTTTGCTTTTCGTTCTCACGGGGCCTTGATCTCCCCTGCCTCTGGCTCGAGCAGGTACGCCACTCCCTGCGCCGCGAAGGAAACCGTGAACAGGGCGAGGAGCAGCAGCGCCGCTGCCAAACCCGCTTCCCGCTCGGCGATGCCGACCAGGAGGACCGCGGTGGCCATCAGCCAGACCCGTCCCAGGGTGGTGGCGGCGACCGTCCCCATCGCCCGCTGGCGGTTGCCGCGGGCCAGCTCCTCGCCGGCGCGGCGGCTTGCGAGCACCTGGACACCCCGCTGAGCGAGCCACACCGCAGCCGCCACGGCGTAGCCGAGCAGCGGCAGCCCGCCGAGCGCGAACACGGCCAAGGCGGCGACTAGCACCAGAAGGTCGACATGCTTGGGAGGAGACATAAATCCGCAACAGCGCCCGTCTCTTGGGCGTGTGAGCGGATGGGCGACTATATCCGAAAGGGCCGTCGATCCGCGTTGTAGAGCCAGTTCGTGAGGCTTGTCACAACCTCGCACAAAGTCTGGGGTCGATCCGAAAACGGCGTGCGGGGGGTTTCGGATCGACCCCTCAGCGGTCCGGCTCGACCGCCTCGAACTCGCCGGTCTCCGGGTCGACCGCAGGGAAGCTCCCGGTCTCCAGCTCACGCGCCACTGCCAGGTCGACCTGCTCGGCCGGCGGCACCGGCCGCCCCGCATCGCGACGGATGCTGACCAGCTGGCGCAGTCGCATGCGGCGCAGGTTGAGGATCTCCAGCACCTCGACCAGATAGACGCTGGCGGCCAACGCCAAAAGCCCGAAGGCCGCCGTCACCGCGGTCCAGAGGACGTCGAAATGCCCGTGGTCGTCGCTGTAGGGGACGAAGCGGAGGGCGAGGGCCAGCGCCGCCATGACCAGCGTCCAGCCATACAGATAGGCGAGCGTCCGCCGCTGCGAGAAACCGATGTTGGCCATCCGGTGGTGGAAGTGCCAACGATCGGCGCGGTAGATCGGCCGCCCGTATTTGAGCCGCTTCGCGACCACGAAGCCGGTGTCGAGAATCGGCACGGTAAGGATGATCAGCGGCAGGAAAAGGGCGATCACGGCGTTCGTCTTCAGCGCGCCCTGGATGGCGACCACGCCGAGCAGGTAGCCGAGCAGGTTGGAGCCGGTGTCCCCCATGAAGGTGCTGGCCGGCGGAAAGCCACGGCGCAGGAAGCCGAGCGAGGCCCCGGCGGTGAGCGCGGCCAGCACGCCTGCCGCGTTGCGCTCCAGCGAGAGGGCGATCACGGCCAGCGCGATCCCGGAGATCACGCAGACGCCCGCGGCGAGCCCGTCGACGCCGTCGATCAGGTTGATCACGTTGATCACCGCGACGATCCCGAGCACGGTGCCGACGTCGCCGAGGTCAATCGCGCCGCCCCCCGGCAGCCCGATCAGCTCCACGGAGCCGGGGTCGAGCGCTCCCAGGAAGGGAAAGGTGAAGCTCTCGACCGTGACACCCGCCGTGACCGGGATCACCACCGCCACCGTCTGCCCGAACAGCTTCGTCGCCGCCCCGAGGTCGTAGACATCGTCGAGGAAGCCGACCAGTGAGATCGCCAGGGCTCCCCCGAGGATCGCCCTGGTCTCGGCGTCCCAGGGCAGCCAGATCAGACCCGCGATCAGCGCCCCGGCGAGGATCGCCAGGCCGCCCAGTTTCGGGGTCGGCACCTCGTGCAGCGAGCGCCCGCCCGGCAGGTCGATCGCGCCGACGCGGCGGGCGAGGCGAATCGTCGAGGGCACGAGGAGCAGGGTCACGATCCCCGCGAGGAGGAAGGCGAATAGGGCTTCGACGCTGGCCGGCATCGATCCAGGCTAGTTCGCGTACCTGTCGAACCAGAGCGTGAAGGCGATCAGGCCCCAGAGCTGTCGGCTGAGGTCCTCGCGGCCGGCGCAGTGGCGATCGAGCAACCCGGTGACGGTCGCGGGGTCGAGCCAGCCCTGGCGCGAGAGCGACTCCGCCGAGAGCACTTCGCGGGCGAATCCCTGCAGCGGCCCCCGCAGCCAGGCGGCGACCGGGATCGAGAAGCCCTGCTTCGGACCGCGCAGGACCTCATTTGGCAGCAGCGGCGCCAGGGCCCGGCGCAGCAGCCGCTTCTTTGCCAGCCCACGGACCTTGAGCGGAGTGGCGAGACCATGCGCCATCGCGGCGACCTCGGTGTCGAGAAAAGGGACGCGCAGCTCCAGGGAGTGCGCCATGCTGGAGCGGTCGGTCTTGACGAGCAGATCGTCGACCAGATAGATGCCCAGATCGACGTCCTGCAGGCGTGCCAGCGGCTCGGCGCCGGTGGTCTCCGCGTAGCGCTCGCGGTAGAGGTCGACGGGGTCCCAGCCCGGGTCGCGACCATCGAGCAGCGAGGCTCGCCGCTGAGCGCCGAAGATCTCCTTCCAGGCGTGATGACGCTCCAGCGGCGGCAGGCTCGCCCCGCGCGCGAAGCGCTTCGCTTTGTAGTCGAAGCTGACCTTCGCGTCGGAGCTCGGCAACAGCTCGGCGAGTGGCGCGGCGAGCGCGGCGAGGCGGCCGACGCGCGCCGCCAGCAGGTCCGCCACGTAGGTGTAGTAGCCGCCGAACAGCTCGTCTCCCCCCTCCCCCGAGAGCGCGACCTTGACCTCGCCGGCGGCCAGCTCGGAGACGAGGTAGGTCGGCAGCGCCGAGGAGTCGCCGAAGGGCTCGTCGAAGGCCTCGACCAGCTTCGGCAGGAGCTCGACCGCGTCGGGCCGCAGGACGATCTCGTGATGGTCGGTGCCGTAGCGCTCTGCGACCAGCCGCGCCCGGTCGAGCTCGTCGAAGCTCGACTCCTCGAAGCCGACCGAGAAGGTCTTGACCGGGTCGCCCTGCTCGCCGGCGGCGAGTGCGGTGATCCCAGCCGAGTCGACCCCGCCCGAGAGCAGCACCCCGACCGGGACGTCGGCAACCAGGTGGGCGCGGATCGAGTCGCGCAGGGTCTCGCGCAGCTCGTCCGCCAGCTCACCGGCCGGGCGGCGCCTGACCCGGTTGGCCGCGACCGGTGCTGGCCGCGCGTAGCGCTTCTGGGCCAGTTCGCCGTCTCGCCAGACCACAAGCGTGCCCGGGGGCAGCTTGCGCGCCTCGGCGAAGATCGTCAACGGCGCCGGGATCGAATTGAAGGCGAGGTAGGCGGCGACCGCCCTGGGGTCGATCTCACGCGAGAATCCCGGCTGCTCGAGCATCGCCTTCAGCTCGGAGGCAAATGACAGCGTTCCCTCGGTGAGGCGGTAGTAGAGCGGCTTGATCCCGAAGCGATCGCGGGCCAGGAGCAATCGCTGCTCACGGCCATCCCATAGCGCCAGCGCGAACATCCCCCGCAGGCGCTCGACGAAGCCGTCGCCGTGCTCCTCGTAGAGGTGGACCAGCACCTCGGTGTCCGAGGCGGTGGCGAAGCGGTGCCCGCGCCGCTCCAGCTCGCGCCGCAGCTCGCGGTAGTTGTAGATCTCGCCGTTCTGCACGACGGTGACGCTGCCGTCCTCGTTGGAGATCGGCTGATCGCCGTGCTCGAGGTCGATGATCGACAGCCGCCGCATCGCCAGCGCCACCCCGCCGTCGTGGAAGAGGCCATCGCTGTCGGGGCCGCGGTGGACGAGGCGCCCGTTCATCCTCTTCACCGCCTCGAGGTCGGCGACCGCGCCGCGCCCCACCGTGGCGATTCCACAAATCCCACACATGCGCGGCAGTCTCTCAGCCCCACCAGGACGTGCCGTCACCTGCGCACCCATATGGGCACCTAAGTGACGGCACGTCAGCCGGGGGCGGCGGGGCCTCGGCCGGCGACCTTGGCGACGGTCGCGAGCAGGACGCTGACGTAGAGCGGGACCGAGCGGTCGGCGATGTACTCCATGTCGTGAGCGAGCTTGTCCGCCCACGACTCCTCCCTCGTCATCCGCGTCTGGGCGAAGCCGGTGACGCCTGGACGGACCACCAGCCGCTGCCAGTACTGGGGGATCTCCTCGCAGAGCTCGGTGAAGAATGCCGGGCGGATCGGGCGCGGCCCGACCACCGCCATGTCCCCGCGCAGCACGTTCCAGAGCTGCGGCACCTCGTCGAGGTGGATCGTGCGCAGAATCCGCCCGATCCGGGTTACCTCCAGTTCCGTACGGCGCGACAGCTCCTCCCCTAGATACGGCCCCAGTCGATCCTCCGCGTCCCTTTTCAGGGTGCGGAACTTGTACATGCGAAAGAGCCGTCCGGCGCGGCCGACCCGGGCGCCGTGGTAGAAGACCGGCCGCCCGGAGCTGAGGGCGATCGCGACGGCAGTCAGCGCCAGCAGCGGCGAGAGGATCAGCAGGAAGCTGGCCGAGATCAGGATGTCGAGGCCGCGCAGGACCGGGTCCACCGGGCGCGGCTCGCCATCCCCGGCGAGCGCGATGAAGTGCTCCAGCTCGGCCCGGACGTCCTCGGGCAGCGTGAGGGGGTCAGCTTGCGATGTGGCTCGCCGCGGGATGGTCGGCTCCGACGGTACCGAGGATCGTCTCCACGAGGAGACTAGGGTCTCGCCCCGTCGGAGCCGCGTCCGCGGTGCGTTTCTCGAGCTGGATCGCGCGCGGGTCGGTCAGCGGCCGCAGTCGCCCGGAACGGATCAGCGCTTCGTCGACCCCGCCGAGACGCCCGCCATAGGTGGTGTAGACGGGCGTGCCCAGTGCCGCCGCCTCGCGGTTCATCGTGCCGCCGGCGGAGACGACCAGGTCGGCGAGGGCGACCAGGCTCTGCGCCTCGACCGCAGCGGGCGGCAGGATCAGCGAGGGCAGCGCCAGGCTCTCGACCAGCTCGCGCTGCGCCTGGGTGCGGGGCAGGACGATCGCATGCACGTCGCCGTCGCTGCCGAGCCGCTGCAGGACCTTGGGGAAGAGTGGGTTCGACTTGCGGTGATAGAGCGACACGTCGGGAGGCGGGCGCACCACCACTACGACCCGCTCGGTGTCCACTGAGAGGCGCCGCAGGGCGTCTGGGTCAGCCTCGAAGTCATAGAGGTAGTACTCCTCCTTCAACCCCGGATAGGGGAAGAGCTTCTCCGGTCCGACGCCGAAGCGGCGCAGGCGCTCCGGCGGGACCGAGTCTGGGAACAGCACCCGCTTGGCGAGGCGGCAGCCGATGCGGTGCTGGGTGACCGCGTACTCGTAGTCGTGCATGTTGGCCTCCGGCACGCCGAGCAGGCGGGCGGCGATCGCCAGATCGTTGGAGCCGTGGGCGAGCGCGAGGTCGAAGGAGCGGCCGCGGCCGAAGCGGGCCATCGCCGCCGTGCGCGCCCCCAGCCGCTGCGCCTTGCGCAGCCGCGAGGCCCCACCGTGTCGGCCAATCGGCGTGTGCGCCAAACCGTGCAGCTCGAGCAGCGCCTGGGTCTGCGCGTAGTCGCGCGAGGTCACCTCGACCGTGTGGCCCTGGTCGCGCAGCCGCTCGATGATCGGGCGCAGAACCAGAACGTGAGCCGGCGCGCTCATATCCACCCAGATGTTCAAGGGCTCAGACAGCGGCTGCCGACAGCTGGGGGTAGAGCGGGTAGCGCTCCATCAACGCCCGGGTGCGCTCGGCCAGGGCGTCCTTTTCGGCGTCGAAATTTCCCGTGAGGGCGGTGGCGATCACCGTGGCGATCTCGGTCAGGTCGTCCTCGACCAGGCCGCGGGTGGTCAGGGCGGGGGTGCCGATCCGCAGGCCGGAGGGGTTCATCGGCGGCCGCTCGTCGAAGGGGATCGCGTTGCGGTTGACGGTGATCCCGACCTCCTCCAGGCGGGTCTCGGCGGTCTTGCCGTCGAGGCCGCTGGGAGTGAGGTCGACGAGGACGAGATGGACGTCGGTGCCGCCGGTGAGGACCGGCACGCCGTTCGCTTCGAGGTTGCTGGCGAGCGCCTGCGCGTTGGCGATCGTCTGCCGCTGGCGGGCACGGAACGGCTCCGTGGCGGCGATCCGCATCGCGACCGCCTTGGCGGCGATCGTGTGCATCAGCGGGCCACCCTGCTGGCCGGGGAAGACCGCTTTGTCCACCGCTTTGGCGTGCTCCTCGCGGGCGAGGATCATGCCGCTGCGGGGCCCGCAGAGGGTCTTGTGGATCGTCGTCGTGACGACATCGGCGTGGGGCACCGGGTTGGGGTGCTCCCCCGCCGCGACGAGGCCGGCGAAGTGCGCCATGTCGACCATCAGCTTGGCTCCGACCGAGTCGGCGATCTTGCGGAAGGCGGCGAAGTCGAGCTGGCGCGAGTAGGCGGACCAGCCGGCAACGATCAGCTTCGGCCTGTGCTCGTGGGCGAGCCGCTCGACCTCCTCCATGTCGACCCGCAGGTCCTCGCGGCGGACGTGGTAGGCGACGATCTCATACAGCTTGCCGGACACGTTCAGCTTCATCCCGTGGGTGAGGTGCCCGCCGTGGTCGAGCGCCATCCCCATGATCGTGTCGCCCGGCTCGATCAGCGCCATGTAGGCGGCGTTGTTGGCCTGGGCGCCAGCGTGCGGCTGAACGTTGGCGTGCTCGGCGCCGAACAGCTCCTTGGCCCGGTCGATTGCCAGCTGCTCGGCGACATCGACCTCCTCGCAGCCGCCGTAGTAGCGCTTGCCGGGGTAGCCCTCGGCGTACTTGTTGGTCAGCACCGAGCCGACCGCTTCCAGCACTGCCTGCGGCACGAAGTTCTCCGAGGCGATCATCTCCAGCGTGCTCTGCTGGCGCCGCAACTCGGCGTCGAGGACGGCGGCGATCGCCGGGTCGACCTCTGTGAGGGACGCAGTTTGAAAGCTCTCTGGCAGCTCGGTCACGACTCAGCGACCTTACCAACGGACCGGGATAGCCTGGGAGCGGTGAAGACGCGATCAGTCCTCGCCCTACTCGGCCTCGCCCTCTTGACCGCACCTCCCTCGGCAACTGGCAAGGTCTCCCTCTTCAATCCCTGCGGCGGGCCCGAAGGCAACCGGCTGCTCTGTCCCAATCTGAGAATCGGCAAGCCGGCCGACCTCTACGTCGACCATCGCGGTGGCCGTACGCTGCTGCGGGCGACCAGCGATGTCAAGAGCCGCGGCAAGGGGCCGATCGAGCTGCGCGGTCATCGCGACGGCTGGCACTCGATGCGCGTCAACCAGCGCATCCACCGAGTCGGAGGCGGGCGCCTGATCCTGCCTACGCACGCCACCCTTCACTTCACCGACGTCGGCGCGTACTTCGGCGGCGGCTACTGGAAGGTCCATCAGCTCGCCCGCTTCGAGCTGCGCCGGGTCGGGCCGGACGGGAAGACCGGCCCAGTCGTCCGCACCAGCCCGAAGCTCAACTACTGCCTGCGCGACCTCGAGCGGACGCGGCCCGGCAAACGCTCGCCGAGCAGCCGCCACTACCCCGGCTGCGACCAAGACCCCTATACCGACGCCGTGACCCTCGGCACCTCGGTCGGCTGGTCGGACATCTATCCCGCCGACTACGACAAGCAGTGGATCGACGTCGGCGGCCTGCGCGGCTGCTTCTCCTACGAAATGACGGTCGACCCGAAGCAGCTGTTCTTCGAGTCGAACGAACGCGACAACAGCTCGCGCCGCCTAGTCCGCCTCCCCTACCGCGGTCAGCCGGGCTGCTAGGTCTCCCCGGGAGAGTCCTCCCTCGCGGAGGATCGCCCACTCGCCGCTCTCATCGAAGCGGGTCAGGTCGACGACGGTCGAGGGCAGCCCCGTCAGCTCGCCGCCGTCGATCGCGAGGTCGGCCGCGTCCACGACCTCGGCCGGCACGTCCTCGAAGCCGCCTGGGGCTGGCTCGCCGCTGAAATTGGCCGAGGTCTGGAAGAGCGGGCACATCGCGCCCGCCAGCGGCCCGCCGATCAGGCGGATGCCGAGCCGGGCGGGATCCTCGCGGCAGGCGAGCTGATAGCGACCCTGCGGGTTGGCGACGATCAGGGTCGCGGGGCCAGGCAGCAGCACGGCTACCGCCTCGCGCGTCCGCGGGCCAAGTCCCTCCACCAGCTCGCGCATCGCCAGCGGCGAGAAGTACAGGACCGCCGAGGGCTTGCCGTCGTCGCGCCCCTTGAGCCTATGGATGCGCTCGATCGCCGCCGGGTCGAGCGGGTCGCAGGCCAGGCCGTAGAGGCCGTCGGCCGGAAAGACGGCGACGCCGCCTTCGGCAACGGTGCGCTCCAGCGCCGCGCGGGCCGCGTCCGCCCCATCGCTCTCTATCGAGAGCAGCATCGTCCCTTCCCTGGCGCCTTTCTCTCGCGTAGGGAGATCAAAGCGCCACCCCTCATCTCCGCCCCCAGACGACACGCGGGATCCCGGCCAGGTCCGGGCGGGTCTCGACCGTGGCGAAACCGGCATCGAAGAGCAGCTCGCTCACCGCGATCGCCTGCCCCACGCCGACCTCGAGCGCCAGCGCCGGCGCGACAGCCGCCGCCGGGATCGCGGCTCGGAGGACGTCGAGCCCGTCGCTGCCAGCGAGCAGCGCCTCGCGGGGCTCCCACTCGGTCACCTCCGGCTCGAGGCCACCCCACTCGGCCTCGGCGACGTAGGGGAGGTTGGCGACGATCAGGTCGAGCTCCCCCGGGTCGACGGGCAGCATCGTCTCGACCAGCTCCACTCGCTCCGTCAGGCCGAGTCGCTCGGCGTTGGCGCGGGCAACTTCGAGCGCGGCGGCCGAGGTGTCGGTCGCGATCACCTCGCAGCCGGGCAGCTCGTCGGCGAGCGCCAGCGCGATCGCCCCCGACCCGGTGCCAAGGTCGAGTGCCCGGCGCGGACGCAGCTCCAAAGCCAACTCGACCAGCAGCTCGGTCTCCGGCCTCGGGATCAACACCCGGCGGTCGACCGCCAGCTCAATCGAACGGAACCCCTTGCGGCCGAGGATGTAGGCGACCGGCTCGCGCCGTAGCCGTCGCCGCACCATCTCTCCGAACCGCCTCGCCGCATCCGCCGGCACTCCCCCCTCCGGCTCGGCCGTGAGCCGCGCCCGCTCCCAGCCGGTCGCCTCGGCGAGCAGCAATTCTGCGTCGAGGCGGGGCGAATCGACCCCTGCCGCCGCCAACCCGTCGGCCGCGGCGGCCAGCGCGTCGCGGACGCTGCCGGTGGTCGCTGCCGCAGCCACCTTCAGGCGGTCGAGGCCGCAGCGGCCTCTAACCGCCGACGCTTCTCCTCCGCGGCCAGCGCCTCGGTGAACTCGTCCAGCTCGCCGCCGAGGATGCCTTCGAGGTTGTGCGAGCTCAGCTTGATCCGGTGGTCGGTGACGCGACCCTGGGGGAAGTTGTAGGTGCGGACCTTCTCGGAGCGCTCGCCGCTGCCGACCTGCGCCTTGCGCTCGGCGGCGACCTTTGCCTGCTGCTCGGCCAGCTCACGCTCGTACAGCCGCGCCCGCAGCACCCGCATCGCCCGCTCGCGGTTCTGCAGCTGCGACTTCTCGTCCTGCATGGAGACGACGATCCCGGTCGGTTTGTGGGTTATGCGGACCGCGGAGTCGGTCGTGTTGACCGACTGGCCGCCGGGCCCCGAGGAGCGGTAGACGTCGATCTGCAGGTCGTTCTGGTCGATCTCGACCTCGACCTCCTCCGCCTCGGGAAGCACCGCGACAGTCGCGGTGGAGGTATGGATGCGTCCCTGCGACTCGGTCTCGGGCACCCGCTGCACGCGGTGGGTGCCCCCCTCAAACTTGAAGATCGAGTAGGCGCCCTCGCCCTTGACCGCAAAGGTCACCTCCTTGAAGCCGCCCACCTCGGCCGCGGACTGCGAGAGCACCTCGGTTGCGAAGCTCCTCTCCTCGGCGTAGCGGGTCAGCATCTTGTAGAGATCGCCGGCGAACAGCGCCGCCTCGTCGCCCCCGGTCCCGGCGCGGATCTCGACCAGCACGTTCTTGGCGTCGTTGGGGTCCCGCTCGACCATCGCCAGCCGGATCTCCTCCTCCAGCTCGCCCAGCCGCCCCGGCGCCTCCTCGAGCACCTTGCGCAGTTCGGCGTCCTCGCCTTCCTCCAGCAGCTCCCGCGCCCCCTCCAGGTCGTCGTTGAGGGTCCGCCACTCAGCCCCCAGCGCCTGAGCAGGCTGCAGCTCCCGATACTCGCGACCGACTTCGGCATAGCGCTGCCGGTCCGAGATCACATCTGGATCGGACATCAGCTTCTCCAACTCGGAGAACCGCGCCTCGATCTGCTCGACCAGCGACTCGATCACGCTGAGAACCATAGGCGCTGCTCGGGCGGCGACAGGACCCGCCCGCCGCTACGCCACGATCTCGATTGGCGACTCGCCTGCTTCAGCCGGCTTCTCCTCGGCCAGCACCTTCTCCAGCGCCGCGATCGCCACCGCGAGCTGCGCTTCGTCGGGTTCGCGGGTGGTCAGGTTCTGCAGCATCAGACCCGGCCACATCACCGCCCGGACCCAGCGTTTGCGGCGGTTCTTGCCGGCCCACTTGATCACCTCGTAGGAGAGGCCGGCGATCAGCGGGATGCCGAGGATGCGCGAGGCAAGCAGCCAGTACCAGGCCGGCAGCCCGATCGGCGCGAAGACGAAGATCGCCAGCACCATCACGATCAGCAGGAAGCTGGTGCCGCAGCGCGGGTGCAGGCGCGAGTAGAGCTTGGCACGCGCCGGCACCAGCTCGTCTTCGGCCTCATAGCAGGAGATCGTCTTGTGCTCGGCGCCGTGGTACTCGAAAACCCGCCGCAGGTCGGGCAGGCGGCTGATCGCGACGATATAGGCGATGAAGATCGCCGTCCGCAGCACCCCCTCGATCAGCCAGAAGAGGAACGGCGAGCCGAGCTGGTCCTTGATCAGGCTGGTAAGCCCGACCGGGACGACGAAGAAGAGGCCGACCGCCAGTACCAGCGAGAGGACGATCGTCAGCCCCCAGACCCAGCCGCCGATCTCCTCCTTCTCGCCGTCCTCGTCCTCCTCCAACTGCGCGTTGGCGGAGATCGCCAGAGCGCGGAAGCCGATCTTCAGCGACTCACCGAGGGCGACGACGCCGCGGAGCACCGGCATGCGCCAGAGCCGGTGACGCCTCGCCCACGGAACAAGGGGTTCGGAGCTGAGCTCGACCTGCCCCTCGGGGTTGCGCACGGCGACTGCCCAGGTCGAGATGCCGCGCATCATCACCCCCTCCAAGACCGCCTGCCCGCCGATCGGCGCATCGCGCTTGGCGACGAGCGCGCCGTCGGGCATGCGGAGCGGATCGGCTCCGTTCGAGGACGCGGCCTCGGGTTGCTGAGAGCCCACCTCTGGGCTCACGGCCTACTTCCCGGCCTTGGCGTGCTTGGCGGCGCGGCGCTGGAACCGCTCGACCCGGCCGCCGGTGTCGACCAGCTTCTGCTTGCCGGTGTAGAACGGGTGGCACTCGGAGCAGAGCTCGACGTGCAGGTCCGCCACCGTGGAACGGGTGTAGAACTGGTTGCCGCACGAGCAATGCACGTTGGCGAGCGTGTACTCGGGGTGGATTCCTGCCTTCATCCCCATCAAGTCTAGAGAAGTGCGCAAGCACGCCTGTCCAAGGCTTGGGAAACGGCCTCGACCTGTCGATAGCTGAGCATGACGACGAGGGAAGCGGCGGTCGACGACAGCGGGCTTGCCCGCGTCCTTCGCGCTGCCCTGGCGATCCTGCTGCTCGGCGGCACTCTTCTCGTCGCCCTCCACTACTGGCTCGGCATCGGCGACAACCTTCACTTCGCGATCGGCAGCGTCGTCTATGACGCCGTGGTGCTGGGAGCCGGCGTCGCCTGCTTGGTCAGGGCGTCCGCCTTCGGGCGTGAGCGCCGGGCCTGGCTTCTGATCGGGCTCGCGATCCTCGTCTGGGGCGCCGCCGAGATCTACTGGTCCGCCTTCATCGAAGGCAATCCGGATGCGCCCTACCCCTCACCGGCCGATCTCGGCTACCTCCTCTTCTACCCGCTCGCTTACGCGGGCCTGGTGGTGCTGGTCCGCGCCAGGGCCCAGGAGATGAACTGGCGCCTGTGGATGGACGGGGCGATCGCGGCGCTGGGCACCGCCGCCCTCGGGGCCGCCTTCGTCTTCGACTTCGTCGCCGAGAAGACCGAAGGCTCGCCGCTGCAGGTGGCGACGACGCTCGCCTACCCGCTGGGCGACATCGCGATGGTGGCGATGGTGGTCGGCGTGGTCGCGCTGACCGGCTGGCGACCGGGCCGGACCTGGTCGCTGCTGCTCGCCGGCCTCTCCGCCCTGGTAATCGCCGACATCGCCTTCACTCTGCAATCGACCGAAGAAGCCCTGCCGGGAGGAAACTGGATCGACCCGATCTACCTGATCGGCGCGGTTTGCCTCGGCGCGGCGGTCTGGCAGCCCGCCGCGGCGGCCGAGATCACCTACCCCGACGATGACGACCGGCGCCGCGAGATGATCGTCCCGGCGGTCTTCGCCGGGGTGATGATCGGCCTCTTCGCGATGCAGTACTACAGCGCGACCAGCGGTCTTTCGACCGTCCTCTGGGCCTCGACGATGACCGCCGTGATCGCGCGGCTGGCAATGAGCGACCGCGAGAACAAGGCGCTGCTCGAGCAGGTGCGGACCGACTCGCTGACCGGGCTCGACAACCGGGGCCGGATGCAGGTCGACCTGCCGATCCGGTTTGCCCAGGCGAGCGTAGAGAGCCCGCTGTCGCTGCTGCTCTTCGACCTCAACGGCTTCAAGCACTACAACGACACCTTCGGCCACCCTGCCGGGGACGAGTTGCTGGCTCGGCTCGGGGGAGCACTTCGGGAGGCCGTTGGCGGCGACGGGACCGCCTACCGAGTCGGCGGCGACGAGTTCTGCGTACTGCTCACCTGCCCACCGGAGCGCTTCGACTCGGTGACCCGAGAGGTGGCGCAGGCGCTGACCGCAACCGGGCCCGGGTTCGACGTGAGCTCGTCCTGGGGCGTCGTCGAGGTGCCGCGGGAGGAGAGCGAGCCCTCGGCGGCGCTACAGCTGGCGGACGTGCGGATGTATGCCCAGAAGGAGTCTCGACGCCTCGTCCACGACGACCTGCCCGAACCCGCCGTAACCGCTGCGCCCCAGCCACACGAGGTCGGCAAGCCCTCGTCGCTCCGCGAGCGCGGCTAGCCGGCGCTGAGCGCCGCGATCAGGGAGTCGAGCGTGCGGCCGACCTCCGCTCGCATTTGCTCGGGGTCCTCGGCTCTGGCGACCAGCATCGCCGCCTCGTCGAGAGCGCCCATCAGCACGTGAGCCAGCGGGCGGACGGGCTGGTCGGCAAGCGCGCCGGCCTCGATCGCGGCCCGCAGGCTGGCTTCGATCAGGCCGAGCCCATGCTTCGCGGCAATCTCCCGCCAGCGATCCCAGCCGAGCACAGAGGGCCCGTCGAGCAGCGCGATCCGCTGCGCCTCCGGCTCGGTGCAGGCCTGCAGGAACATCTCCGCACCGGCCCGCATCGCCTGCAGGGGCGAGCTGGTATTGGCTGCGAGGGCGCCGCTGGCGATCCGCTCCGCAAGCTCGGCCTCCACCTGCTCGTAGACCGCCTCGAAGAGATCGCGCTTGCCCGTGAAATGGTGGTAGAGCGCGCCCCGGCTGACGCCGGCGGCGCGGACTATCTCCTCGGTCCCGACCGCGGCGTAGCCGCGCTCTGCGAAGAGCGTCCGCGCCGACTCGATCAGCGCGCTCCGGGTTGCCTCCGAGCGCTCAGCCTGGGTGCGGCCCGTGGCCCCTGCGGAGCCACGGTCGTTTCTCCGGTTGACATTCATACAGTCTGTATGTAATTTACCGCCTCCGTCGGTCGAAAACCACGTTCCGAGGAGGACGCGATGAGCCAGTCAGACCAGCGCCGCGAGATCGAGCTGCCGGCCGGGACGGTGCGCTACCGCGAGGCAGGCGAGGGCAAGCCGGTCGTCTTCGTCCACGGCTACCTGGTGGACGGGCGCCTCTGGGACGGGGTAGTCGACCGCCTCTCCGATCGCTGCCGCTGCCTCGCACCCGACTGGCCAATCGGCGCCCAGCAGGTGGCGATGAATCCAGACGCCGACCTAACCCCCTACGGGATCGCGGCGACGATCGCGAGCTTTCTCGAGGCGCTCGACCTGAGCGACGTGACGATCGTCGGCAACGACTCGGGCGGAGCGATGTCGCAGGTCCTGGTCACCCGCCACCCGGAGCGAATCGGCCGGCTCGTCCTCACCAACTGCGACACCCACGAGAACTTTCCGCCGGGCCCCTTCAAGGCGATGCCGCCGCTCGCCAAGCTGCCGGGCGGGATGGCTCTGCTGGCGGCGCCGTTCCGGATCGGCGCCATCGCCCGCGCCGCTTTCAAGCCTTTCGCCCGCACCCCGATCCCCGCCGACCTGATCGACTCCTGGATGGAGCCCGGGCTTCACGACCCGGACGTGAAACGTGACCTGAAGAAGGTGACGGCAGGGATGAACAAGCGCTACACCTTGGAGGCCGCCGAGAAGCTGCGCAGCTCGGAGCTGCCCGTCCTGCTCACCTGGGCGCCGGGAGACCGCGTCTTCCCGCTCAAGTACGCGGAACGGCTCGCCGCCGACACGCCGAACGCGCGGATCGTCCAGATCCCCGATGCGAAGACCTTCGTGCCGTTCGACCAGCCACAGCGCGTGGCCGACGAGATCGCCGGCTTCACGGCGACGGCGTAACCCGCGCGGGCGCGTTCGTCCATGTTTTCTCCCGCTATGCGGGATAACGGGCCCCACCTCCATAGCGGAATGGGCGATTTCCGCTATCTGCGGTTTTTTCGTCTGATCGAGGGTGGAGACTTCCTCAACGCCCCCCTACAGGACGGAGAGCCATGCCCAAGGAAATCTTCGACCAGGATCGGCCCCGCAGCGCGATGGCGCGGGGGCTCGACGAGGCCTTCGCCGGCTGCGAGCAGTGGACGCTGGCGCCGCCGACTCAACGGCGCAGCGAGATCGCGTTCAGTTCGCGGCTGCCGAGCTCCTCGAGGATGATCGGCAGGGCCGCCGCGGTGCGTGCCCAGGAACCGGGGGCGCTGTAGTAGTCGGCATCGTGTAGGAGGACGATGTCCCCGTCGCGAACGCCGCTCGTGGCGCGGCGGGCGATCGAGCGCGCGGTGGCGCGACCGTTCCAGTCCTTGCCCCATCGCGACCAGAGCACCGGCCGCCAACCGCGTCGCCGACTCGCTCGCAGGGCCCCACCGCTGTAGATCCCGTAGGGCGGGCGGTGGTCGGCAATGGCCTGCCCGCTTGCCTCCTCGATCGTTGCGCGGGCGCGCTCGGCATCCTCGAGGAACTGGCGCGGGGTCAGCCGCAGCAGGTTGCGGTGGCGATGGCAGTGCAGCTCGACTCGGTGACCGGCGGCGACTATCTCCGCTGCCAGCGCCGGGTGGCGCAGGACCTGCTCGCCGACCAGGAAGAAGGTCGCACGGGCACCCCCCTCGCGCAGGATCTCCAGCACGATCGGCGTGCCCTGCGGGTGGGGGCCATCGTCGAAGGTGAGCGCCACCCCCCCGACGCCTTCCAGGCGGTGCACGATCCCCAACGCCGGACCGACCCCGGGAACGACCGGGGCCAGGGCCGGGCCGGCATGGAGAAGCGCTCCGGCCGATGCGCCGGCGCCAAGAAGTGTTGCGATCAAGGGGCTTCGTGTGCGGCGTGGCCTCGGAGGGTGGCGGAAGCCGGGCGGGCGCCCTGCAATGCGGGCGGCGTCGCGTCTTCGTCCTTGCCGAGGTGGATGCGACTCTCCAGCGGCTTGGCGATCACCCGGTACGGGGTCTCGCGGTGGATCACTGCGAGCATCATCACCACGGCTACGAGCGCGAGGCTGACCGCGGTCGCGACGCGCTCCATCCGCAGGCGCCAGACCGGCTGCGGCTTGACCCGCGGGCGGGCGGTGAGAACCCGCGAGGCGATCGAGGGCAGCGAGGCGAAGCTGGAGTCGGGCGGGCGGCGCTCGCGGGTGAGGTGACGCAGCACCGACTCGAGCTCGTGCTCGGAGCGAGCCACCTCTGCCAGCCCGAAACGCTCGAAGGCGGCGTTGTTGGCCCGCAGGTGGCCGGCGGAGAAGCCGTAGGAGACGACTGGGCAGCCGCGGATGTGAGCCTCGAGCACGGTGAGCCCGGCGGTCGAGTGGACCATCGCGTCGGCCGATGCCATCCAGTCGCTCATCTGTTCGGTGAAGCCGAGCACCCGCACCCGCTCGTTGCCGGCGTAGCGTTGCTCCAGCTTCTCTCGGGCCGCCTCGTTGCGCCCGGCGATGCAGACGACGAGCGTGTCCTCGCCGGAGAGCGCCGCATCGATCGCGCCTTCCAGATCGCCAATCCCCCAGCCGCCGCCGGAGACGAGCACGAGGCGGGCGTGCGCGGGTACATGCAGCGCCTCGCGGGCATCGCGGCGGGTGCGCGGCATCAGGAAGTCGCGCGAGATCGGCGGGCGCATCCACTCGACGCTGCCCGGGCCGACCAGCCTCTCCACCTCCTCGATCGACTCCGGATGGGTGACGAAGTGGAGATCGACTCCCGGGTGCGCCCAGTAGCGCAGCCCGGCGAGATCGGTGATCGCCGATTGCACCGGCACGAGCAGGCGGCGGTTCTCGCGCAGCATGCCCAGCACCGCCGTCACCCCGGGATAGGTGGAGACGACGACGTCGGGCTCGTGCTCCTCGACGAGCCTCAACAGGCCGCCCGCGCCGAGCGCATAGCTGAGGTGGTGCATGAGCCAGCGGGTCGGCGCGAACTTGGTGATCAGCCAATACTGGAGGTCGAATATCCAAGGCATCCAGCGAAAGGTGAAGCGGGAGCCGTCGCGGGCCACCGCGGATGAGATCCGGCCCATCGCCTGCAAGCCGTCGACGATCTCCACCCGCGAGCCCGGGATCTGCCCTTCGACGTCCTCCTTGATCATCCGGGCGGGAAGGTCGTGGCCCTCGCCGATGTCGGCGGTCAGCACCAGCACTCGCGGTGGTGCTTCGCTGAACTGACTCGCCCCCGCCAGCAATGAGCCTGCGGGGCGGTCGGCTCCGTTGCCGTTTCCGTTGTGGCTGAGCACCGGCTTGCGGCCGGGGACGGGATCGGGCGGCCGAGTGCTGTTCCGCACCCACTCGACATAGCGGCGCACCCCCTCCCGGAAGCTGGTCTCGGCCTTCCAGCCGATCTCCTCCAGCGCCCGCACGTTGGAGATCTCCTTGCCGGGGAAGTCGCCCGGCCGGGGCGGGGTATGGACGATCTCGCAACCACCGGTCATCTCCTGCACCGCCTCGGCGATCTCGAGGATCGTCACCACCTCGTCGCCGGAGAGGTTGTAGGTGCGGTTGGCGGCCTCGGGGGCGAGCGCCGCGACGATGCCTGCGGCAAGGTCCTCAACGTAGATGAAGCTGCGGCACTGGCTGCCGTCGCCGGCGATCGTCAACGCTTTTCCTTCCAGCGCCAGGTCGGTGAACTTGGCGACGACACCGGCGGCGCGAGCACGTGGCCCGTAGGGGATGCCAAAGCGCAGCACGGTCGACTCCAGCTCGAACAGCTCCGCATAGCCGGCGCAGTAGGTCTCCCCCGCCAGCTTGGTCGCCGTGTAGAGGTGTCGCGGCGCTGGGATCGGCGTCTGCTCGTCGACGGCCTGCTCGGTGCAGTCGCTGTAGACCCAGGTGGTCGAGCCGTAGACGACCCGGCCGACCTTGACCCGGCAGGCCGCCTCGAGCACGTTGAGGGTGCCGCGGGTGTTGACCTCCTCGGCCAGCACCGGATCGGCGTGGACGTGGGCGACGTCGGCGACCGCCGCCAGGTGGATCGTCGCGTCGCAATCCCGCATCGCCATATCGAGGTTGGCCGGGTCGGTGATGCTGCCGGTGAAGGTCTCGACTTCGCGCGGCGAGTGGTAGGGCGAGGCGCTGAGGTCGAAGATCCGGGGTGTATGCCCGGCCTCCATCAGACGGTCCACCACATGGGAGCCGATGAAGCCGCCGCCGCCGGTGACCAGGACCCTCATGACGCCTCCTCCTTTGCGAGTGCGTCCTCGCCTGTCTCCGGTCGGTAATAGAACGGCACGCACCAGTGATTCTCGGCCACCCAGTCGGTGTGGGGCAACGCGTCGGCGCGGCCCATGATCCGGTGGCAGGGCTGCTCGTAGACGCGCCCGGTCGACTTCTCGATCTCCTCGAAGACGACGTACTTGTAGAAGCCGGAGGTCATCCCGTCCGGGAGCTCCAGCCGTGCCGGGTGCAGCGGGTCGAGATGCTCGCGCACGTGAGCGTTCTTCCAGGCGACGATCTCCTCCATGCGGTCCGCCTGCACGAGGCCAAGCGCCGCCGTGAACTCGCTCATGCGGAAATTGAAGCCGTCGACCTCGTGCTCGAACTTGCCGTAGTTGCGGAATTTGGTCGCGAACTCGATCAGCTCCGGGTCGGAGGAGACGAGCACACCCCCCTCGCCGGTGGAGACGGTCTTCGTCGCGTACAGCGAGTAGACACCGGCGTCGCCGAAGCCACCGGGCTTGCGTCCGCTCCACTCGGCACCGTGCGCGTGGGCGCAGTCCTCGAGCAGGAAGATCTTGTTCTCATCGCAGTAGGCGGCGATCCGCTCGGAATCGAAGGCGATATGGCCGCCGATGTGGACGAGGATCGCGGCCTTCGGCTTCGACCGCTCCGCCTTGCGCTCGAAATCCTCGAACGACATGCAGAGGTCGCGGCGATTGCAGTCGACGAACTCGACCCTGGCCCCTGCCTTGATCGCCGCCAGCGGCGTCGCCATGAAGGTGTTGGACGGGCAGAGCACAGTCTCACCCCGCACCCCGGCGAACTCCAGCGCGGCGAGCGCGCCGCCGGCCCAACTGGACAGTCCCAGGCTGGATAGGCCGTTCCAATTCGACCAGCGCCGCTCGAACGCCTCCAGCATCGGGCCCTCCGACCACTGCTCGGAATCGAGCACCTCGGTCCAGAGGTCAAACAGCCTGGCGCGATCGCGATGGTCAAATCCGATCGCGAAGCGACTGGCGTCGGGGCGGATTGTCTCGGCAGAGCCCACGGTGGTTCGTTCGTCGTCTAACTGGGAAGGTGCCTTCACAGGACGAAACACCACGCGTCTAAAGGCGCCGCAAGGCTACCAGCGAGAACGGATCAGACTTGGTCTCGGGCTGATTCCAAGACCGCGCCGACAGTCCGAGAACCCGCGAGGAGGGCGGTGCCCGCAACGGCAATCGCCATCGAGGCGATGAGGGCTGCGCCTCCCAGTGGCGTCTCGCCCCACGACTCGCCGAAGATCAGCGGCGCCAGCAGCACCGGGACGAGGATCTGGACCGCGAACATCGTCGGCGCCACGTGGGTGGCGGCGCGGCGCTGCAGAGCGCTCATCTCGCTGAGCAGGGCGAGGCCCTCCGACGCGGCGGCGGTGGCGAGCCAGGCGATCGCGATCAGGATCGTGCCGGCCGCGAGCTCGTCGGTGAGCAGCTTGCTGGCGATCGCGGTCCAGGCGTAGCCGCAGCCGGCGCTGAGCACCGCAAGCGTTCCGATCGCCCCCACCCGACCCCGCAGCGCGTACGGAGCGAGGACGGGGATCGCGACGAGCACCAGGGCCAACGCGATCGCCGCCGTCCCGGCATGGTCGGTGGTCCGCTCCGGCGCCGCCAGGGCAACCCCTGCGACCCCGGCGACGATCGCCGCCACGGCCAGCATCTCGCGCCGGCCCGGCGACTCGCCTAACCGCGTCGCCCCCAGCCAGAGCAGCAGGATCAACCCGCTCGCCAAGCAAGGCTGCACCACCGTCAGCGGCGCCAGCAGCAGCGCCACGATCTCCAGCGGCCAGCCGACCAGGCCCAGCGCCGTCGCCCCCAGCCAGCGCCGGTTCCGCAACAGCCTGCCGATCAGCGATGGCCGCAGCGAATGCTCCCCCGGCACCTCCCGCGCCTCCAGCGCCTGCAGCGCGATTGAGGTGTTGTAGAGCAAAGAAGCTCCGACCGCCGAAACGATGCCGAGGAAGATCATCGGGCGACCCTATCCAGCGTCGTGGAGGGCGGGTGGGGCACCCCTCCGACGGGCGGATACTCAAAATGCCGGGCTAATTAGCCCGGCATTTGTCCGGCGGAGGGGTGCCCCACCCGCCCGCTAAGTCTCTTGATAAAGCGGCCCGTCGCCGCCCTCGGGCAGGGTGAGGCGGCCGCCCTTGGCGGTGATCGCGCCGCACTGGACGCAGTTGGAGGCGGTGACGTGGACGTCGACTTCGGCGGCGCCGTTCTCCAGCTGCTCGTCGGGGATCTCGTAGACCTGGGCCGGGCACATCGAGACCCAGGTCTGGGCGATCTCGCGCGGCACCCTGGTCTGGATGCGGACATGGTTGGGGGCATCGTCGCGGGTGGCGTTGCCGGAAAGGAAGACCGAGTCGAGCTTGTTGAAGGTCAGCTCGTTGTCGGGCTTTGGGTACTTGTCGGCGGCCTTGCCGAGGTGCATCGCCGGCTCGGCGTTGTCCTCGACCTTCCAGTGGCCGCCGGGGAAGGCGCCTTTGGTGGCGACCATCGCCGAGCCCATCATGCCGCCGAAGATCAGGCCCTTGGAGAGCGGCTGCTTCATGTTGCGGGATCGGTAGAGGTCCTTCTCGATCACCGAGCCGCGGATCTTCTCGTCGTAGGCCTCGAAGTTGACCGAGTCGACGTCCTGCTTGAGCGACTCGACGATCGCTTCCGCCGCATACATCCCCGCGTGCATCGCGTAGTGGATCCCGGCAAGTTCGGCGATGTTGACCATCCCGGCGGCGTCGCCGGCGACCAGCATGCCGGGAACCGAGAAGCGCTTCGGCAGCGCCCAGTAACCACCCGAGGGGATCGTCTTCGCGCCCCAGCCGACCCGCTTGCCGCCCTCGAGGATCTTCTTGATGAAGGGGTGGGTCTTGAACTGCTGCACCGCGTCGTGGACCGAGAAGGTGGCGTCGGTGTAGTCGAGGCCGACGACGAGGCCGAAGCAGACCTTGTCCTCGCCCATCGGGTAGATGAAGCTGCCGCCGGCCTCCTTGTATTTCGGGCTCCAGCGCAACGGCCAGCCCAGCGTGTGGATCACCCGGTCGAGCGGCTTCGGCACCTCCCAGACCTCCTTCACGCCGAGCTCCCAGGCCTGCGGGTCGGAGCCGTGCATGTCGAAGTAGTCGTAGGCGGCGTAGGTGAGGTGGCCGATCGTGCCCTCGGCCAGCACGGTCGCCTTGGCGACCACGTCGGAGCCCGGCTCGAAGTTGCCCAACTCCTCGCCGCCCTTGCCGCGGCCGCGGTCGCCCGAGCGCACGCCCTTGACGATCCGGTCCTCGACCAGCAGCTTGGTCGCGGCGGTCTCGGAGAGGATGTAGACGCCGGCCTCTTCGGCTTTGTCGGCGAGGAAGCGGCCCAGCTTCGAGACGGAGAGCGTGTAGGTGCCCTCTTTCTTGAAGTTGGGCGGCGGCGGCTTCAGCGGGATCGCCGCCTTGGAAGTGAGGAAGTAGGTGGCGTCCTTGGTCACCTCCTGGTAGACCGGCGGCCAATCGGCCGGGTCCATGTCCGGGAACAGCCTGGTCAGGGCCGAGGGGTCGACGTTGGCCCCGGAGAGCAGGTGCGCGCCCGCGACTTTGCCCTTCTCGATCACCGCGACGGGGACTTCGCCCAGCTTCTCGGTCAGCTCTGGCTCGTCCTCCAGCAGCTGCATCAGCTTGTTGGCGCAGGCGAGGCCTGCCGGCCCACCACCGACGATCGCGATGCCGACCTCGATCCGGTCGTCGACCGGATCGGTCGGCGGGCCGATCACCTCGGCGGAGTCGAACGGCGGCGGGTACTCGATGGGCTTGACGGCGGGCATCTCTGTCCTTTGCAGCAGCCGAGCTCTCGGCTCAGCCGCCTTTCTTCGCTTTGATCGCCTCGGTCAGCTTGGGGACGATCTTGTGCAGGTCGCCCACGACGCCGAGATCCGAGAACTCGAAGATCGGCGCGTTCTGGTCCTTGTTGATCGCCAGGATGTTCTCCGAGCTCTGCATCCCGACCTTGTGCTGGATCGCGCCGGAGATGCCGGCGGCCAGATAGAGCTTCGGCGCGACCGTCTTGCCGGTCTGGCCGATCTGAGCCGCGTAGGGGTACCAGCCGGCGTCGACCACGGCGCGGGTCGCGGCAACTGCCCCACCCATCGCCTCGGCCAGTTCCTCGCACTGCTTGAAGCCCTCCGCGGCGCCGAGGCCACGGCCGCCGCCAACGAGGATGTCGGCGTCCTCGATGTTGACGTCGGCGCCGCGCTGCTCGCCGCGCTGCACCAGCTTTGCCTTGCTCGACCAGGATGAGAGCTCGACGTCGACGTCGACGACCTCGGCGCTGCCGCCGCTCTCCTTCGCGTCGAATGCATTGAGGCGGCCGATGATGATCCCCGGCTCGCTGACGTAGCCGACGTCGGCGATCTGGGAGTCCTGCAGGATCGGGCGCTCGACGACCAGCTTGCCGTCCTGCACCTTGACCTGCGTCACCTCCATCGTCACGCCGGCGTTGAGACGCGCCGTGAGGCCGGCGCCGATCTCGAAGCCGAGCAGGCCGCCGCCGAACAGCGCGTAGCCGAAGCCCTCGTCCTGGATGACCTTGGCCATCGCGTCGACGATCGGCTGGGCCAGGCCCTCGGGCACGCTCTTGGCCCGGTAGACCTTGGCCGCGCCCCAGTTGCCGAGCGAGGCGCAGGCGTCGTCGGCGACCTCGCCGACGACCAGCGCGGCGGCCTCGCCACCGATTTCGCCGGCCAGCTTGGCCGCCTCGGAGATCGCCCCGAGTGAGTTTTTGTTGAAGTTGCCCTCGTCGTCGTGGAGGGCGTAAACCAGGATGCCTGCCATCTAGATCAGCTTCCTCTCGTCGAGCCAGGCGACGATCTTTTCGACCGTCTCGTTGGTGTCCTCGTCCTCGATGATCTCGCCGGCCTCCTTGGGAGGCGGCGGGTTGAGCGCGAGGACCGCGGTCTTGGAGCCGGCCTCGCCGACCATGCCGGCGTCGATGCCGACGTCGCCGGTCGCCTTGCCGTCGAGCGGTTTTTTCTTCGCTCCCATGATCGCTTTCAGGCTGGGGTAGCGGGGCTCGTTGATCGCGTCGCCGACGCTGATCACGGCCGGCAGCTCGACCTCGACCGTGTCGTAGCCGTACTCGGCCTGGCGCTCGCAGCGCAGCTTGCCGTCGGTTACGTCGATCTTGATCACCTGCGTCAGTGAGGGCATCTGCAAGTGGTCGGCTACGACCGCGCCGATCGTGTAGCACTCGCCGTCATCGGACTGCTGGCCGAGCAGCACCAGGTCGGGGCTCTCGGACTCGAGCACCTTCGCCAGCGAGTAGCCGGTGGCGCAGACGTCGGAGCCGGCGAGCGCGTCGTCGGAGAGGTGGACCGAGCGGTCGGCGCCGAGCGCCACCGCCTTGTGCAGCGCGCGGACCGCCGAGTCGGGGCCCATCGTCACCGCGACGACCTCCTCGACCGGGATCGCGCCGCCCTCCTTGATCTGCATGGCGGCCTCGATGGCGTGGGTGTCGAAGGGGTTGAGGTTCTTCTCGCCGCTGCGGTCCAGACGCATCGTGTTGGGGTCGATGCGCTTCTGAACGGCGGCGTCCGGAACCTCCTTGACCAGGACGCAGATCTTCAAGTTTCAAGCCTCCTTGGCAGTTGCTCAGGCTGGTTGACTGACCAGTCAATCAGTCTATCTATTACACGCGACGGTGCGAAAGTGGGCAGTGATCGATATCACACGACGACAGAGGAGCTGGGGAAGGATTGGGTGGGCCATAGACCCCCAAACCCTTCCATTTGGGGACGCCGGCCTCAGGCTTCCCGCTCGTGGCGCTCTTCGGCGCCGCTGCGGATGAAGTCGACGATCTCGTCGGTACCCGCCCCAGGCGTGAAGACCGCAGCGACGCCCAGCTGCTTCAGCTCCGGGATGTCCTCGGCCGGGATCGTTCCCCCGACGGTGACCAGGACGTCGTCGACACCCTGCGCCTTGAGCAGCTCGACCACCCGCGGCACCAGCGTCATGTGGGCGCCGGAGAGGATCGAGAGGCCGACCGCGTCGGCGTCCTCCTGGATCACCGTCTCGGCGATCTGCTCCGGCGTCTGGTGCAGACCGGTGTAAATCACCTCCATGCCGGCATCGCGCAGCGCCCGGGCGATGATCTTGGCACCGCGGTCGTGCCCGTCCAAGCCGGGCTTGGCGACGACGACGCGGATCTTGCGGGCGGTTGCGGCCTCCATAGCGGCGAGGAGCTTAGAAGACCGGGGACTCCGTGTAGGTCCCGAAGACCTCCTGCAGCGCCGAGATCATCTCGCCCTCGGTGGCGCGGGCGCGGGCCGCCTCGAGAATCGGCGGCATCAGGTTGGCGTCGGTCGCGGCGGCGCGCTTCAGCTGCGCCAGGGCCGCCTCGACCGCTGCTCCGTCGCGGCTGGCCCGGGTCGCCGCGAGGCGATCGGTCTGCTTGCGTTCCAGCGCCGGGTCGATGCGCAGGATCGGCGTCTGGTCTTCGTCCTCCTGGACGAAATCGTTGACGCCGACGACGATTCGGCTTCGCTCGTCGACCTCGCGCTGGTAGGTGAAGGCGGCGTCGGCGATCTCGCGCTGGGGGAAGTTGCGACGGATCGCCTCGACCATCCCCCCCAGCTCGTCGATGCGGGAGAAGTAGTCGTAGGCGGCGGCCTCCATCTCGTCGGTCAGCTTCTCGACGAACCAGGAGCCGCCGAGCGGGTCCGGCGTGTTGGGGGCGCCCGACTCGAAGGCGATGATCTGCTGGGTGCGCAGCGCCACCCGCACCGCCTCCTCGGTCGGCAGCGCCAGCGCCTCGTCGAAGGAGTTGGTGTGCAGCGACTGGGTGCCGCCGAGCACAGCCGCAAGCGCCTCCAGCGAGGTGCGGACGACGTTGTTGAGCGGTTGCTGGGCGGTAAGCGAGACCCCCGCGGTCTGCGCGTGGAAGCGCAGCCGCATCGACTCCTCGCGCTTGGCGCCGTAGGTGTCGCGCATCTCGCGCGCCCAGATCCGCCGCGCCGCCCGGTACTTGGCGATCTCCTCGAAGAAGTCGATGTGGGCGTTGAAGAAGAAGGAGAGGCGCGGCGCGAAGTCGTCGACGTCAAGGCCCCGCTCGAGCGCCCGCTCGACGTAGGTGAAGCCGTCCTTGAGCGTGAAGGCGAGCTCCTGCTGGGCGGTCGAGCCCGCCTCGCGGATGTGGTAGCCGGAGATCGAGACCGGGTGCCAGCGCGGCATGTTCTCCGTGCACCACTCGATCATGTCGGTGACCAGACGCAGCGCCGGCTCGATCGGGAAGCACCACTCTTTCTGCGCGATGTACTCCTTGAGGATGTCGGTCTGGATCGTGCCGCCCAGATTCTCGGCTGGCACCCCCTGCTTCTCGCCGACGAGGACGTAGAAGGCGAGCAGGATCGCCGCCGGCGCGTTGATCGTCATCGAGGTGGTGACGCCGCCGAGCGGGATCCCGTCGAAGAGCTGTTCCATGTCGTCGAGGCTGTCAACGGCGACGCCCTCGCGGCCGACCTCGCCGAGGCTGCGGGCGTGGTCGGAGTCGTACCCCATCAGGGTCGGCATGTCGAAGGCGGTCGAAAGCCCAGTCTGCCCGTGGTCGAGCAGGTAGTGGAAGCGCTCGTTGGTCTCCTCGACCGTGCCGAAGCCGGCGAACTGACGCATCGTCCAGAGCCGACCCCGGTACATCGACTCATACGGCCCGCGCGTGAACGGGTACTCGCCGGGGCGACCGAGCGACTCCTCGGGGTCCGCCGGCGCAACCTCGGGCCCGTAGAGCGGCTCGATCGGGTGGCCCGACATCGTCGTGCGCTCGGCCTCGCGCTCTTCCAGCGGCCTCTGCCGCGGCTCAGTAGCCATGCGAACAGTCTAGGCGTGCCCAGGAGACGTGCCGTCACTTAGGCGTCCATATGGGTGCCTAAGTGACGGCACGTCTAGCGGCGAGCGGGGAAGCGGCGGGGGGGCGGCTTGCGGCGGGCGGCAATGCGGGAGGCGCCGAAGCCGCCCACGGTCGCCAGCACGGTGACGGCGAGCGCGACGAGGCGGCGGCCGAGCTGCTCGAAGCGCATCGTCTGCCAGCCCTCCGCGTGGGCGACCTCGGCCAGCGCCGGGTCCGGGTTGACGACGACCGGATGGCCGACCGCGCGCAGCATCGGCAGGTCGGAGAGCGAGTCGGAGTAGGCATAGGAGGCGTCGAGGTCGATCTCGTGCTCGGCGGCAAACGCCTCCATCGCCTCGACCTTGCCCGGCCCGTAGACGAACGGCCCCTCGAAGCGGCCGGTGAAGGCGTCCTCCTCGTCCACCTCGTAGCGCGTCCCGATCCCCCCGTCCATGCCGAGCACCGCGGCCAGCGACTCGACCACGCCGTTGCCGGCGGCGCTGACGATGAAGGTGGCCCGGCCGGCGTCCTGGTGGGCGTAGACCTCGTCGAGCATCTGCGGGTAGACGCGCGGCAGGATCGCCGCCATCACCTCGGGGTTCATCCGCTCCAGGCTGCGAGCCGACACGCCAGAGATCAGGTCGCGGGCGACGCGGAGCACCTCGGTCGTGCGCTCGTCGGTCGTTCCACGCAGGCGGTAGCGCAGGTGCTCGAAACCCCAGCTGGCCAGCTGGCGCCGGCCAACGATCCCGTGCTGCGTCGCAACACGCGCGAACTGCATTCCCGAAGACCCCGCCATCAGGGTCTTGTCCAAGTCAAAAAATGCAGCGGCGCGGCTCATTCACATCCCTCGCACGGCCGCGAAAACCAAGCAGATCGGGGGACGCAGGGAGTGAGGTGAGGGGAGCGCACTGTTAGTGCGTGACCCGATCCGAGCGACTGAGGACCCCGAGATGCGCCGGTTTGCAGCGGCCGCCTACGCGGAAACCTCCAGCACGATCGCGTCGCCCTGGCCACCGCCGCTACAGATCGCGGCGACGCCGAGACCACCCCCACGGCGGCCGAGCTCGAAAACCAAAGACCCGACGATGCGGGCGCCGGAGGCGCCGATCGGGTGGCCGAGCGCGATCGCGCCGCCGTTGACGTTGACCTTGTCCTCTTCGACGCCGAGCATCCGCATCGAGTTGAGGGCGACCGAGGCGAAGGCCTCGTTGATCTCCCAGAGGTCGACGTCCTCGGGACTCTTGCCGATTTTCTCGAGCGCCTGCTTGGCGGCGTTGGCGGGCGTTTTCGCCAGATAGGGGAAGTCGTCGGCGACGGTGCCGTAGGAGAGGACGCGGGCGAGGACCTGACGGCCTTCCTTGTCGGCCCACTCCTCGGAGGCGACGACGATCGCGCCGGCGCCGTCGTTGACGCCCGGCGCGTTGCCGGCGGTGTGGGTGGCGTCCTCGCCGCCGATCCCCTTCAGCCCGGCGAGCGTCTCAACCGTGGTCTCTGGGCGGATCGCCTCATCGACCTCGATCGTGTTTTCGCCCTTGCGCGACTTGACCGTGATGCCGACGATCTCATCGGCGAGGCGGCCTGCATCGGTCGCCTCGGAAGCAAGCCGGTGCGAGCGCTCGGCGAAACGATCCATGTCGGCGCGGGTGATCTCCAGCTCGTTCGAGACCTCGCTCGCCTCGTTGATCATCTGCTTCTCGGTGAAGGGGTTGGTGAGGCCGTCGTGGGTCATCGCATCGATCGCAGTGACGTCGCCCATGCGGAAGCCGAAGCGAGCGCCGGGCAGCAGGTAGGGAGCCTTGCTCATTGACTCCATGCCGCCGGTGACGGCGACCTCGGTGTCACCGGCCCGGATGCCCATGTCGGCGATGCCGAGCGAGCGCATGCCCGAAGCGCAGACCTTGTTGATCGTCTCCGAGGGCACCTCCTTCGAGATGCCGCCCTTGATCTGGGCCTGGCGCGAGGGGATCTGCCCCTGGCCGGCCTGCAGAACCTGGCCGAAGATGACCTGCTCGACCTGCTCTGGTTCGACTCCCGAGCGCTCCAAAGCCGCCTGGATGACGTGGCCGCCGAGGTCGGTGGCGTCGAGCGAGGAGAGGGTTCCGCCCATCTTGCCGAAGGGCGTGCGTGCGGTTCCAAGGATGACGGTGCTGGGCATCTGGCGGCCTTTCTGCGTCGGTTTATGCCGGGTCTCGGCTCGTATGGGCCGCATGGCCCTGCCCGAAACGATAGCGGGAGAGCCCGGCGAGTTGTGGTTCCTTAGTCACGTAATGGGCGACTAACGAACAGGCGATGAGAGTTCATAGACTCGGCAGCCATGAGAGTCGAGGTGCGACAGATCGTCCTGGAGCAGGTGGAGGCCGACCTCATCGTCGCCGGGCTGTTCGAGGGCGACGAACTGCCCGGCAAGCTGGCTTGGGACCCCGGCGCCAGGCACGCCAAGGCTGAGTTCAAGAAGGTGTCCCTCCTTCATCCGGACGAGCCGTGGCGCGTGCTGGCCGTCGGCCTCGGCAGGCGGGAGGATGCGGATCCTGAGCGCATGCGGATTGCGGCAGCACTGGCAGCGAGCGAGGCGGCGAAGCTGGAGGCTGCCTCTCTCGCCTGGCTTCTGCCGGAGTCAGACGACGCCGGGGCGACCGCCGGCGCCCCCGAAGCGACGACCACCGCGCTGGTCACGGGCACGATCCTCGCCGACTACCGCTTCGATCGTTTCCGCAGCAGCAGCCCGAGCGAGCCTCCCCCACCCCGAATCGAGTCGCTGACGCTGATCGGCCCGGCAGACCTCGCTGAGGCAGCAGAGGCAGCCCGAATCTGCGCCGAGGCACAGAACCGGGCCCGCGACCTGCAGAGCCTCCCGTCCAACGTCGCCACCCCCTCTTACCTGGCCGGCCGCGCCGAGGAGATCGCGGCGGCGAGCGACGCCGTCAGTGCCGAGGTTCTCGGCCGGGCGGAAATCGCCGCCAAGGAGATGGGCGGCCTGGTCGCGGTCAGCCAGGGGACCGAGGAGGAGCCGAAGCTGATCGTGCTGCGCTACGAAGGCGGAGGCTCCGGGCCCACCCTCGGCCTGGTCGGCAAGGGCGTCACCTTCGACACCGGCGGCATCTCGCTGAAGCCCTCGGCCTCGATGCACGAGATGAAGATGGACATGTCGGGCGCGGCCGCGGTGCTGGAGGCGGTGGCCGCCATCGCCGAGCTCGGCCTGCCGCTGAACCTGATCGCGGTCGTCCCCTCGACCGAGAACATGCCCTCTGGGACCGCGATCAAGCCAGGCGACATCATCACCCAGTACAACGGCAAGACGGTCGAGGTCAACAACACCGACGCCGAGGGTCGCCTGATCCTCGCCGACGCGCTCGCCTACGCGGTCGAGCTCGGCGCCGAGCGGATCGTCGACCTCGCCACCCTGACCGGCGCTGTGCTGATCGCGCTGGGATCGACCTACGCGGCGGTGATCTCCAACGACGACGACCTGGCCGCGGCGGTCGAGGGAGCGGGCGAGACGACCGGCGAGCTGGTCTGGCGCCTTCCCCTCCACCCCGAGTACAAGGAGCTGACCAAGGGCACCGTCGCCGACCTCACCAACGCCGCGGCGAAGCGCAAGGCCGGGACGATCTACGCCGGCTCCTTCCTCGAGGAGTTCGTCGGCGAGACCCCCTGGGCGCACGTCGACATCGCCGGCACCGCCTGGGATGTCGGCCGCCCCTACACCGGCAACGACGCCAGCGGCTTCGGCGTCCGCCTCCTGATCGAGCTCGCGCGCGAGCTGGCGGCCTAGCCGCCCGCCACCCCGACGATTCGCTACGCCTCGCCGATGATCATGCAGGTGGCAGCGCCATGGGCGAGCAGCTTGCCGCTGTCGGCGGCGGTCAGCTTGGCCTCCGAGGTCGCCTGGCGGCGGCCGCGGTAGAGGACGTTCGCCTCGCAGAGGAACGACGCCGATCGGTTAGTGACCGTCCGGGAGTCCGCGCGTGCGGCTGGCGAGTGCCGGACCGAGTGGGGGTAGGACGCAGGGAGGCCGAATGGCAGCGCCATTTGGCCGACCGAGGACGACGCCCCGCGAAGTGTGTCCGGCGCCGCCAGGCGTGCGTGGGGACTCTCGGACGGTCACGAGTGCTCCTCGCCAGGGTCGCCGGCGAAGCGGCACGGCCCTCTCCGAGCTCGATCGGGCCCATCCGCATCGTCACCGCGATCGGCGGCGGCGGAACCTCGCCCGCGACGATCGCTTCCATGTACTCCATGCCGCTCATCGTCGCCCCGGCGGCAGCGGTAGGCACCGGATCCTGCCAGACCAGGGTGCGGCTGCGGCTCGTCTCGGGGCTCGTCTCGGCAAACAGCCGAGCCGCCTCGACCGCGGTGCCTCCGTTGCGGGCGGCGACCTTGGCGGCTGGGCCGTCGGTTGAGCTTCCGCCCTCGCTCACCGGCGTCCCCCGTGGGCAACCTCACTGGCGGCCCTGCGGGGCCGGCGGCTGGCCGGATAGTGCAGGTCGGCGGCGATCTCCTCCTGGGTGAGCGGGATCCGTGGGGCCCTAGGGCGACGGCTCCTCTGTCTATGGATCAGCCTCATGCGCGTCTCCAATCGGCGTGGCCTGGGTTGCATCAAGCAACTCCTGATACCGGCACCCTAGCCGAGTCGGTTGCTTGATGCAACCTAGTGTGCGAAGATCACTCTCGTGTTAGGGCACGACTATCCCGGCCAGATCTGCTCGATCGCGAAGGCGCTCGAGGTGGTCGGCGAGCGCTGGACCCTGCTGATCGTGCGTGACGTGATGAACGGCAACCGCCGTTTCGGCGAGCTGCAGCGGGGGCTCGGCGTCGCCCGCAACGTGCTCTCCGCGCGCCTGCAGCGGCTGGTAGAGGAGGACATCCTCGAACGGCGCCCCTACCAGTCCAGCCCAGAGCGCTATGAGTACTTCCTGACCGAGAAGGGGCTGGACCTCTGGCCGGCCCTCGTCGCCCTGCTCGCCTGGGGCGACCGCCACTCCCCCGAGCCCGCCGGCCCGCCGATGCTGATCGTCCACAAGGAGTGCGGCGGGCCCGTCAGCGACCGCGGCACCTGCGAGCGCTGCGGCGAGGTCCTGCACGCCCGCGACGCCCGTGCTATGCCCGGCCCCGGTGTCGGGACCAGCGAGCTCTCGACAGCGGCATCCGGTTGATTGAATCCAGTCAGCGACTAGGAGGAGACGGCATGGCGACGGCGGCAGAAGTTCAAACCCGGGACAAGATCTTCATCGGCGGCAAGTGGGTCGAGCCGCAGGGCACGGAGACGATCGAGGTCGTCAACTCGACCACCGAGGAGACGATGGCGACGATCCCGGCCTGCGCGCCCGAGGACGCCGACCTCGCCGTGCGCGCCGCCCGCGACGCCTTCGACTCGTGGTCGCAGACCTCGCGCGAGGAGCGCGCCGGCTACCTGGGAGCGATTGCCACGGGGCTCGGTGAGCGCTCCGAGGAGATCGCGGCGACGATCGCCCAGGAGCTGGGCATGCCGATCAAACTGAGCCAGATCATCCAAGCAGGCCTCCCCATCGCCCAGTTCGCGGCTATGCCGAAGCTGATGGAGGAAGTCGCCTGGGAGGAGGAGATCGGCAACTCGAGGGTGCTGCGCGAGCCGGTCGGCGTGCTGGGGGCGATCACCCCCTGGAACTACCCGCTCAACCAGATCGCCGCCAAGGTGGCGCCGGCCCTGGCCGCCGGCTGCACCGTGGTGCTCAAGCCGAGCGAGGTGGTGCCGCTCAACGCCTTCATCCTCGCCGAGGTGGTCGAGGCCGCCGGCCTCCCCGCCGGCGTCTTCAACCTCGTAACCGGCACCGGTCCCGTCGTCGGCGAGGCGATCGCCGCCCATCCCGGCGTCGACATGGTCTCCTTCACCGGCTCGACCCGGGCAGGCCGGCGGGTGAGCGAGCTGGCCTCCACGACCGTGAAGCCGGTCGCGATGGAGCTCGGTGGCAAGTCGCCGAACGTGATCCTCGACGACGCCGACCTCGCGCAGGCCATCCCCGACGGGGTCGCCAAGTGCTACCTCAACTCGGGCCAGACCTGCAGCGCCCTGACCCGGATGCTGGTGCCGCGCGAGAAGCTGGCCGAAGCCGAGCAGCTGGCCAAGTCGGCCGCCGAGGCTTACACGCCCGGCGACCCGTTCGAGGACTCGACCCGGCTCGGCCCGCTCGTCTCCGATGTCCAGCGCGAGCGCGTCCGCGGCTACATCGAGAAGGGCGAGGCCGAAGGCGCCAAGTTGGTGACCGGCGGCGCGGCGGCCCCCGAGGGGCTCGAGCGCGGCTATTTCGTCCGCCCCACCGTCTTCTCCGAGGTGACGCCTGAGATGACGATTGCCCAGGAGGAGATCTTCGGCCCGGTGCTGGCAATCCAGCCCTACGACGACGAGGCCGACGCCGTGCGGATCGCCAACGACACCGTCTACGGCCTCGCCGGTGGCGTCTGGTCGGGCGACCAGGAGCGCGCGATCTCCGTCGCCAAGCGGATCCGCACCGGCCAGATCGAGATCAACGGCGGCGCCTTCAACCCGCTGGCGCCCTTCGGCGGCTACAAGCAGTCGGGGCATGGGCGCGAGAACGGGCGGTATGCAATCGAGGAGTTACTCCAAGTAAAGAGTTTGCAGCTGTAGGCGGGCGGGTCCTGTCGCGGCAGGGGACCCACCGCCCCCTGCGGTAGCTAAAGCTTCCTCAGGGGCGGTACCCCCTACCGCGCCACCCGCCCGACAACGCATACCCTTCCGCGCCGTGAACCTCGATCTCAGCCCCGAGCAGAAGCTCCTCCGTGAAACCGTGCGTGACTTCGCGCGTCAGGAGGTTGCTCCGGTGGCCGAGGAGTTGGATCGGGAGAAGCGGTTCCCTTATGAGATCGTCGAGAAGCTCGGTGGACTGGGGCTGATGGGGATCCCGTTTCCTCAGGAGTACGGGGGTGGCGGGGCCGACACGCTCTCCTATGTCTTGGCGGTGGAAGAGCTGGCTCGAATCGACTCCTCGGTTTGCATCACGATGGCCGCGCATACGTCGCTGGGGACGATGCCCATCTATCTATGGGGGAGCGACGAGCAGAAGGACGAGTGGCTGCCGGTGCTCTGCAGCGGGGAGCGGCTCGCTTCGTTTGGGCTGACCGAGCCGGAGGCGGGCTCCGACGCCGGCAACGTCCGCACCACCGCCAAGCTCGCCGACGGCGAGTGGACGGTCGACGGCGCCAAGCAGTTCATCACCAACTCCGGCACCGAGATCTCGGGCTGCGTCTCGATCACCGCGGTCACCGGCGATTCGAACGGGCGCAAGGAGATCTCCAACCTGATCGTCCCCACCGGCACCCCCGGCTACGAGGTCGGCGAGCCCTACCGCAAGATGGGCTGGAACGCCTCCGACACCCGGCCCCTCTCCTTTGAGGGCTGCCGGGTTCCCGAGGGCAACCTGCTTGGCCGCCGCGGCGACGGCTTCAAGAACTTCCTCCACATCCTCGACGGCGGCCGGATCGGCGTCGCCGCGATGGGAGTCGGCCTCGCCCAGGGCGCCCTCGACGAGGCGATCGCCTACGCCAAGGAGCGCCAGGCCTTCGGCCAGCCGATCTCGAAATTCCAGTCGATCCAGGCGAAGATCGCCGACCTCTCGGCCCAGATCGAGGCGGCTCGCCTGCTCACCTGGCGGGCAGCTCTGGAGAAGGACGCCGGCAAGTCGTTCACCCTCACCGCCGCGCAGGCGAAGCTGATCACCGGCCGCCTCGCCGTCCGCGCAACCGAGGAGGCAGTCCAGATCCACGGCGGCTACGGCTACATCGAGGAGTACCCGGTCTGCCGCTTCTACCGCGACGCCAAGATCCTCACGATTGGCGAGGGCACCGATGAGGTGCAGCAGATGGTGATTGCCCGCCAGCTCGGTTGCTGATCACCGTTTATAACCGGTCATGGGGCCTATTCTACCTAAAAATAATGAGGTAGGCAAGCAAATACTGGCAACTGCTAGCCAAAGGTGAATGAGCAGCCCATCACGCTCGCTTCGGGGATCAATCGGTTCAGCCGGAGGCGGGCTGCGCGGTGATCGTGCCCTCGGGCCGCCCGGCGACCTCCGCGTGGCGGCCGACCCGCTCGCCGACGCCGTAGTGGGCGCAGATCGCCACCTCGTGCTCGCGCAGCAGCGGCCGCGTAGGGTCGACTGCGGGGGCGTCGCGCATCGCATCGCGCTTCTGGGCAGTCCAGGCGCGGCCGGCCGCACCCGCGCACTCGCGCATCGGCACGGCGATCCTCTTGGCGCCGCGGCGCCGGCCGAGCGCGACGATCAGCCAGGCCGGGTCGCCGCTGGCGGCATCGACGAAGGTGCCGTGCACGCGGCCGACCCGAGAGCCGGCGACGTCGTCGAGGTTGAAGCCGACCCAACCGATCGTCTCGGCAAGACTCGGCGGCGACGCGGCGGGCGCCTCAGTCACGGGCCTGCCTCTCCATCAACTCGCTCGCGGCGCTGGCCGGATCGAGCTCGCGCCGCACCACCCGCTCCAGCAGCGCCGCGGTCTCGGGATCGGCGGCGGCCGTCGACTCCATCCGCCGCCGCATGCGAGAGGTCGCGATTCCCAGCACCTCGTTGCGAAGGTTGCGGGCCCGGCGCTTCGCCAGCGTGCCCTCCGCCTCGATGTAGGCACGGTGCTCGTCGATCCTGGCCGCCAGCTCCTCGACCCCCTCGCCGCGCGTCGCCTCGGTGCGCAGGATCGGCACCTTCCAAGCTCCGGGCTCGTGCGAGAGGGCGAGCACGCCGCGCACCTCGCGCACCATCGTGTCGGTCATCGGATGGTCGGCCTTGTTGACGACGATCACGTCGGGGATTTCCATCACCCCCGCCTTCAGCGCCTGGATCGAATCGCCCGAGCCGGGCATCAGCGCCAGCACGATCGTGTCGGCGTGGTCGACTATGTCGATCTCGGCCTGCCCGACCCCGACGGTCTCGATCAGGACGTCGTCCTTGCCGGCGGCGTCCATGGCCAGCGCAACCTGCAGCGCCGCCTCCGAGAGACCGCCGAGCGCTCCCCGCGAGGCCATCGAGCGGATGAACACGCCGGAATCGAGGAAGTGATCGGAGAGGCGGATCCGGTCGCCGAGCAGGGCACCGCGGGTGAAGGGACTGGATGGATCGATCGAGAGGACGGCCACCTCGCGCTCGGCTTTGCGCAGCTCGGCCGTGAGGGCCCCGATCAGGGTGCTCTTGCCGACCCCAGGCGGGCCGGTGAAGCCGACAATCCGCGCCTTGCCGGTGCGCGGATAGACCTCGCGCACCAGCTCCCAGCCGGCCGGGTCGTCGGACTCGATCAGCGTGATCGCCCGCGCCAGCGCTCGCTTGTCCCCGGCGACGAGGCGCTCGGCTAGCGAGGCGGATTTGGCGGCGTCGGGCATGCGGCGCGGAGTCTAAAGTGCGCCCGGCCGTGATCCGCTTCCTCCGCTTCTGCGCCCGCAACGGGATGCTGACCCCGCAATACGCGCTGCTGGCGTCGCGCTACCTGCGGCGCCGCCTATTCACTCGCGCCGGCTGGCGCTGGCGCACCGACGGGCCGGTCTTCTTCGGCAGCGGCCTCGAACTGCAGATCGCCCGCCGCGGCCGGGTCGAGTTCGGCCGTTTCGTCTGGCTTGGCGAAGGCACCAAGATCCGCTGCCACGAGGGCAGCGTCGAGATCGGCGCCAAGACCGTGCTCGGGCAGGAGTGCACGATCTCCGCCTACCGGCGGGTGCGGATCGGCGAGCAGTGCGTGATCGCCGACCGGGCGATGTTCATCGACTTCGATCACGGCGTGGTCGAGGTCGAGCGGCCGATCCGCAGCCAGGGCATCTACATGCGCGAGGTGGAGGTCGGCTCCAATGTCTGGATCGGCTACGGCGCCTGCATCCTGCGCGGTGTCCGCGTCGGCGACAACTCGATCGTCGGCACCAACTCGGTCGTAACCAAAGACGTGCCGGCCAATGCCATCGTCGCCGGCGTTCCGGCTCGGATCGTCAGGATGCGCGAGGCGCCCGAGCGGCTGCGCTGGCCAAACCCGGTCGAGCCCGACCCGGACGCCCCTACGACTCTTCCCCAGACGGAATAGGCCATGAGTCCTACGTTTGGCTCCTGTGAGGGGCTCAACGAAGACCGCGTGCTCCAGCGGAGCCTCATCGTTGCGGGCGCGGGAATACCGGCCGGCGCGAGATGTACTGTCTGAGACGTTACCCATCCTGCTACGTGACTCGATAACTCCCTGCAAACGGCTGTAGACATTGGAGCGGTAGATGCCGGAGCTGTAGATCATTCGCCTGACAGACAGAAGAATCCCCGCGATGGACGTGGCTGCCCGTTTCGGGGAGAACCTGCTCCGCTGTCGCCAGCGCGCCAACCTGTCCCAGGAGGAGCTTGGCTTCCTCGCATCGCTACACCGAACTGAGATCGGCCTATTGGAGAGAGGGACGCGCATCCCCCGCATCGATACTCTCGTCAAACTCGCCGGCGCCCTCTCGGTTCCCCCGAGCGAGCTGATCGAGGGAATCGACTGGAAGCCGGGTAGCAGTACCAGCGGCAACTTTTCGGTCGTGGCAGGGGATCCGAGCTCGAACTAGCTCAGGCCGGGCTGGGGTCGCCGGCCAGTTCGGCGTAGACCAAGGCGGTCTGCTCGGCGACGTCGCCCCAGTCGAAACGGCGCAGGTGCTCATAGGCTTCGGCGACCAGGCTCTGGCCGAGCTCGTCGTCGCTGAGGACGCGGATCGCAACCTCGGCCAGCGCTTCCGGGTCGTGAGAACGAAAGCGCAAGCCGACCTCCTCGTGCGGGACCACCTCGCGCAGGCCGCCGGTGTCGGCGACGATGCAGGGGCATTCGGAGGCCATCGCCTCCAGTGCCACGAGTCCGAAGGGCTCATAGATCGACGGCACCACGGTGAGGTCGGCGATCCGGTAGAGCGAGTGCAGAACGTCGTCACCGATCCAGCCGAGGAATGCGCCGTGCTCCAGCAGGCCCAGCTCCTCCGCCTGCCTGTGCAGCTCCGCCTCGTGGGTACCGGAGCCGGCGACGAGGAAGCGCGTTCCCGGTACCTCCTCGATCACCCGCGGCATCGCCTCCAGTGCCAGCTGAAAGCCCTTCTCGTAGACCAGCCGGCCGATCAGCAGCACCAGCTTCTCCTCGGGGGCGGCGAACTCGGCCCGCAGCCGCGTCAACTCGGCGGGGTCCTGGGCCTGGAGGTCGTCGGGATCGATCCCGTTGGGGATGACGTCGACCCGGTCCTCCTCGACGCCGAAGATGTCGACGATCTGCTCGCGCATGTAGTGGGAGCAGGCGATGACGCGCTCGGAGCGGTTGGTTATCCAGCGCTCGACTCCGTGGATATAACTCTGCGGGTGCTTGTCGATCCAGCCCTGGTGGCGACCGTGCTCGGTGGCGTGGATCGTCGTCACCAGCGGTGCTTCGAAACGCTTTGCGAGGTGGTCGCAGGCGTTGGCGACCAGCCAGTCGTGACCGTGGACGAGGTCGAAGCTGTGGCAGTCTCCCAACTCGACCCCGGCGGCGAGCATGTCGGAGTTCATGCGCTCGACCCAGGCGACGAACTCGCCCAGCTCGGTGGGCCGCTGCGGCTCGCGGATGCGGTGGATGTGGACGCCGCCGCGGCGCTCCTCGGCCGGCGACTCCTCACCCCCGCGAGTCAGCACGTGGACCTCGACCTCGCGTTCGACCAACGCCTCGGAGAGCTTGCGGACGTGCCGCGCCAGGCCACCCTCGATCAGTGGCGGGTACTCCCAGGAGAGGATCAGGACGCGGGTCATTCGACGTGGGCTAGGGCTCCAGCAGTGGAGCGAGGCTCAGATCCGGGGCTAGGGCACGCATACTCGGGTCGGCGCTGGCGGGGGAGTCTATGGCCTCCAGCATCGCCGCGGCGTGATCGGTGGCGCGCTGGAAGGCGTAGTCGCCCGCCTGGCCGCGCTTGTCGAGGAAGGCCCAGTCACTGGCCTGGGTCGCGAGCAGCTCCCGTGCAGCCCGCAGGACGCCAGGCTCTGGCAGGCCTTCGCCGAGCGCCTGCAGCAACCGCAGCTCCAGCCGCCGCGCCCCCCAAGCGAGGTCGGCGACCTCAGGCGAGTCCCAGGTGCTCAGATCCTTCTCCTCACCCCAGGTCGAGGCGGCCAGCGCTCGCTCGACCGGCTCGTGCTCGGCCAGCGCCTGCGGCACGGTGAGCAGGCGCACGCCGGCGCCGGCGGCGCCGGCCAGCACCTCGCGCAGCCAGATGGCTCCCTCCGACCACCAGTGACCGAGCAGCTCCGTATCGATCGCGAAGACCAGCAGGCCGCGCCGCCCGCGCGCCTTGGAGAAGTCGCGCAGCCTCGTCGCGACTGCAGCCAGGAACTCCATCGCCTGGCGCTGCGCCGCAGCCACGGCCGCGCCCGGATCGTAGGCGCCGCCGCCCACCTTCCAGATCCTCACGCCACGCAGCGATTTCCCGGCGAACTGGGCATGGGCCGGATCGGAGGGGTAGCCGTCCAGCGACCAGAGCCAGCTCACAGCCTCCCAATCGATCGGCAGCGCCACCGGCCCGGCCGGGGTCGCGACCGGCCTCAACGCGTCCAGAGGCTCCTCGTCATGAGCGCTCTGATCGATGCAGAACCAGCGCACCCCCTGCTCGGCGAGGCGACGCTCCAGCCCTGGCACGTAGGCGCACTCCGGCAGCCAGAAGCCGCCGTCCCAGCCGAACCGGCGCCGGTGAGAACGGGTTCCCGCGTCGAGCTGCAGGCGCAGGCCGGCCCGCGTCGCGAGCAGCGGCAACACGGCGTGCGTCGCCGCCGACGTCGCCAGCGCCACCCGCCCCCCGGCGGCGGCCGCCTGGAACGGGCGCAGCGGATCCCCCCCGGCGGCGTCGAGCAGCGCCAGGGCGTGCCGGTAGCGCGCCAGCTCCGCCTCGCAGGCCGCCCGGCACTCGGCCGGCACCTCGGCGATGTCCGCTTCGGCGGCTCCGATCCGCCACTCGACCAGGAACTCCCGTAACCGCTCCCCGGCGCCGGCATCCTCGAGCTGATCCGCTAACACGGGCGTCACCGTCATCGTCACGTGCTCCGCCACTTCGAGCACCGGCAGGTACGACCGGATCACCGCATCGAACAACCACTCCTCGCCGAAGGGATACGTCCCGAATCCCTCGACGTAGGGCATGTGCGAGTGCAGGACGATCGCCAGGTCGCCAACCGACTTCTCAGCCATGGCAAACGGCGAGGAAGTCCAGCGCCCGGTCGAGGCCTCCCTCGCGGAGCCTGAAGTCCGCTGCGGAGATCGCCGGGGTGAAGCGATCATAAAACGGCTTGGTCAGCCGCAGGGCCTTGTGGAAGCGATCCCAGCCCAGGCGGATCGCGACCTCGTGGACGCGCAGCTTGCGGGAGTGGAAGAGGCCGAGCAGCTCGACCCGCTCGAAGTGCGCCTCGCAGAGGTCGCGGAACTCCGCCGCCCGATACTCGCGCACGTGCCAGGGGTTGTCTGACTTCTCGGCGCCAGGGGGCGCCAGGGTCAGAAGATTGGGAGTGGAGACGTAGACGGCGCCACCGGGCGTCAGCATCGACTTGAAGTGCTCGAGGATCGAACCGGGATCCCGGACGTGCTCGATCGTCTGCAGGAAGACGACCGCGTCACAGGGCTCGGCGAAGCTCTCGACCAGGTCCCGCTCGTAGCGCAGGTTGGGATGCACGTAGCGCATCCGCGCGTGCTCGTGGGCTTCCGGATTGGCGTCGACGCCGACCACGCTCGCGGCTGCGGCGGCCAGCACGTCGGCGCCATAGCCCTCGCCGCACGCCATATCGATCACGCGTTTGCCGGCGGTCCGCGTGGCGATCCACCGATACACCGCCAGGTGGCGACGGAACCAGTAGTTCTCCTCTGGGACGTCGGGCAGCGTCCGCTCGCCGGTCAGCGCTAGCGGCGGTACCCCGGGGGGCTGGTCGAGCTGGACGTATTCGCGCTCCACGGAAGGCAAATCTCGCGCTCCGCTCACGGCGCAAAGGAATCGGATATGGATGCTTGCTCGCTCCGCACTGATGGGGACCGTATTGTTCCCGGCCCGATGCCGGCCTCACCGACCGCGACCCCAGACCACATCAAGGACGTCAACACCCGCTACCACGACGCGGCGGCCGACGAATACGACGCCAAGTGGGGCATCGACTTCGGCGCCACCGGCCAGCGCCAGGTGCGGCTCAAGCTCGCCAAGGCACTTGGCGGCCTCGATGGGCTCAGCTTCCTCGACGGACTGGAGATCGGCTCGGGCACCGGCTACTTCTCGCTCAACCTGCTGCAGATGGGGACGATCGGGCGGCTTACCGCCACCGATATCTCAGCGGGGATGCTGCGGCGGCTCTCCGCCTCGGCCGCGGCCCTGGGGCTGGAGGCGGAGACGGTCGCCACCGAGGCCGAGCGGCTTCCCTTCGAGGACGAGAGCTTCGACCTCGTCTTCGGCCACGCAGTCCTGCACCACATTCCCGACCTGGAGCTCGCCTTCGCCGAATTTCGCCGCGTGCTGCGCCCGGGGGGCGCGATCGCCTTCTGCGGCGAGCCCTCCCGCTACGGCGACCGCCTGGCAGCGGTGCCGAAGCGGGCTGGAATGGTCGCCGCGCCGGCCTGGCGCCGCGCCGTCGGCGCGCGCCCCCGCGCGGTGCCCGAGTCCGAGCAGTCGAACGGCCACGCGCTCGAGGGTGAGGTCGACGTCCACGCCTTCGCCCCGGCCGACCTGCGACGGCTGCTGCGCGACAGCGGCTTCGAGCAGCGCCGGGTCGGCGGCGAGGAGCTGCTCGCCAACGCCTGGGGCTGGGGGCTGCGCACGGTCGAGTCGACTGCCGAGCCGGACTCTGTCTCCTGGAGTTGGCGCCGCTTCGCCTTCAACAGCTACATCGCCCTGCAGAAGGTCGATACCCGCCTGCTCGAGCCCCGCCTGCCGGCGGAGCTCTTCTACAACCTGCTCCTCTCGGGCCGCAAGCCGGCCTGAGCGGGGCCTCGCCAGGTCTGTGGAAGGATTGGGGGCCTCCTCTACCCCAAATGCTTCATTAAGCGGTGGGCAACCATCGTCAGCTTCCTCGTGACCTGGTCAGGCTCGTAGCGGATCTGGTTTTCGGGGAAGCGCAGCGGGGTCAGACCCGCCGCTGTGTGCGCCTGGTCGCGCCGATGATCGGTTGCCTGCTCTCCCGCCGTCCGGTGGTAGCGCCAGCCATCTGCCTCGACGACGAGTCCAAGGTGGGGCCAGTAGAGTCCACCCGGTAGCCGCTCACCCAGGCTTGCGTTTCGGGCCGTGGCAAGCCCGCGGCTCGCACGAGCCCCAGGAACTTGCGCTCGAGACCAGAATCGGTGAGTGCGTCGCAACCGAGCAGCCGGCGCATGCAGGCCATGCCGGGTCTGGGCGGCAATGCTTCAATCGCAGCGCGGAGCGCCTCGGGATCGACCAGATCGAGACGATCCGCCTCGTTGATCGCACGCTCCACCCGCCATTCCGGGAGGCAGGACGCCAGGTCCACAGGCGTCGAGGTCGGATCTGTCAGAGGTATTCCGGCGACCTGGCAGCGATGCTCGGGGCTCAGGTCGATCCGTCGATGCACTCGAATGCCTGGGCGACAACGAACTGTCCTTCTCGGAACGACGACCTCCATCTCGATTTCGGGTGCAGTCCGCACCAGGCCCCACAGCGCCGCCGCACCGCGATGGCTCAGAAGAGCTCCGGGTCCGCAGCTCAACACCGCGGCCATCCAACGCCCCTTCCGATCCACTTCCGGCCTGCCCACCGCGTACACGCCGCGCCAGAGCGGGTGCAAACGACCGCTGGAGATCCGATGCTTGATCGAGTCGGGCCCCAAGCCCATGTCCAGCAGTTGCGCCCTCGTCACCACCCCATGCTGCGCCCGGGCGAGATCCCAAACCGGACCAGCGGCTCCTGGAAGCCTTTGGGGGTCCATAGTGCCCCAAAGGCTTCCGCCGCCCTGGATTCGCCCCCCAATGGGGGCTGGCGGAGGGGATTAGGCGCTATTTGGGGTCTTGGCGGCGGGCGCGGTAGAGCTTGGTGCGGGAGTCGAAGCCCTTGAGGCGACGCTCGCCGGCGTAGGAGCAGTCGAAGCGCTCACCCGCCGCCTCCTTCGCTGCGGCGTCGAGCAGGACGCTGCCGGGCTTTGCGATGCCGGTCAGCCTGCTCGCCAGGTTGACCGGGCGCCCGTAGTAATCGCCAGCCTGGGTGTGGACCGAGCCGTGCGCGATCCCGGCCCGCAGGCGCGGGAACTCGTCACCTTCCTCGTCGGCCGCCTCGACCATCCGCAGCGCCGCCTCGACCATCGCCGCCGCGTCGGTGGAGACCAGCATCGCTGCGTCGCCGATCAGCTTCACCAGTCGCACCGGCGGCTCGGCGACCGAGGTGGCCAGCTCGTCGAGCCGGCCGGCGATCAGCCCCAGCTCTTCCGTCGCCACCTGCTCGCCGAGCTTGGTGAAGCCGACCAGGTCGGCGAAGCAGACGGACACCTTGGACATCGCGCCCGGCTGGCCGGCGGCGAGGTCGGCGGCGCCGATCACGTCGCGGCGGATCTGCTCGAGCATGTGGGAGCGGAACGCGTAGGACAGCGTCGGCTCGAAGACCGGCAGCATCTGCTCGGCGGCGGCGGCGAAGCGAAGCGCCAGGTCGCGCTCGGTGTCGCCCGGCTGCATCAGGGTGCGTACGACCAGCTCCCGGTTCGCCTCGGCGATCCGCGCCGTTGCCATCCCGATCGTCCGTGCCACCTGCACTATCCCCTCCTCGGGCAGGCCGGCGTCGCGGAACGCCCCCACCCGCCGTGCCTCCTCCAGATCGGCCTCGGTCAGCGAGCGGTCGTCGGGGTCGGGGTTGGGGATGCCGAGCGCTGCCGTGGCGCGCTGCAGAAGGCCGAGGTCGACGCCGGCAAGCTCGGCGATCTCGCGCGGCGTGTAGCGGGGGCCGTCGCCGGTCAGCGCCCGCTCGACCGGCAGCAGGGTGAGGCGCCCGCCCTCGACCGCCGCGCGCAGCTGCTCGAGCGGCACGCCTTCGCCGGCGAGCCGCTCGAGCAGCTCCCGCCGCGCCTCGCGCGCCTCGCCTTCGACGCCATCGAGCAGCCCCTCCGCCTCGAAATCGATCACGGCGGCATTCTCGCGCCTGAGGACGTGCCGGTGATTAAGCGCCCATATGGACCTTCGATCACCGGCACGTCCCTATGCGGTGGCTACCGCTCCGCCGCGGCGGGGGTCTCCGCCGCCGCTGAGCGCACCGTCGGCGCGATCGCGGGCGACCGCTTGCACACCGCCGAAGAAGAGGTTGATGCGCGGCCGGCGCAAGACCGGGATGCCGCGCGCCTCGATCCGCGCCAGCGCCTCCGCGTCGATTCCGGGCTCGGCCTGTACGACGCCCCCCTCGATGTGCAGTCGCGGCGCTCCCACCGCCTCTCCCGCGCTCATCCCCTGCTCGACCGCCCACACCACGGTCTGCACGATCGCCGAGCGGATCCGGTTGGAGCCGGCGCTGCCCAGGCCGAGCTCGATCTCGCCATCGCGCCGCACCACGGTCGGCGCCATCATCGAGGGCACGCGGCGGCCCGGGGCGATCGCGTGGAAGCCGAGCGGGTTGAGGTCCTCCTCGCCGAGCATGTTGTTGAGGATCACGCCGGTCCCGGGGACGAGGACGCCGGAGCCGGAGCCGTTGGAGCAGGTCACGCTGGCGCACATCCCCTCGCCGTCGAGGACCGAGATGTGGGTGGTGGACCCGAGCAGGTCGCCGGCCTCGAGATCGAGCCGGGCGGGATCGAGCAGGCCCTTCGCCAGGCCATCCCCGTAGAGGGCTTCCGCGAACTCGACGCCGCGAACGCGGTTGGCCGCGTCCATCGCGGCGACCAGCTGCTCCGGGCCACTGCGCTCCCCCAACCGCTCCAACAGGCCGAGCGAGTAGGCGATCAGTATCCCGCCCGACGACGGCGGCGGGTTGGTCAGCACCTCGGCCCCCCGAAAGGGCGCCCGGATCGGCCGCCGCTCGATCGCCTCGTAGGTGGCCAGGTCGGTGGGGCCCAGGGCGCCGCCATGCTCGGTGACGTAGCTGCTCAACACCGCCGCGAGCTCGCCCCGGTAGAAGGGCTCCGCGCCCTCGGCGCCGTAGCGTTCCAGCGCCTCGGCCAGCGCCGGGAAGCGGAAGGTGTCGCCCTCCCCCAGCGGCCGACCCCGCGGCGCGTACAGCTCGCGCGTCTCGGCCAGGCGCTCGTGGATCGGCCAGAGGATCTCGAGGATGTAGCCCTGCTCGGCGTTGACCGGGGCGCCCTCGCGGGCGAGCCTCACTCCCGCGCCGACCAGGTCGGCGAGCGACGCCGAGCCGAACCGGCGCAGCGCCAGCTCCAGGCCCGCCGCCGTCCCCGGCACGCCGCAGGACGCGGGGCCGACGTAGAACGTCTGGATTGTCTCCGCGTCGAAGTGGACGGGAACAGGGACCAGCTCTGCCCCCCGCTCGGCCCCGTCCCTGCCCGGTGCCGCCACGAAGAAATCGACCAGCACGGTCTCCTCGCCCCGGCTCACCATCATGAAACCGCCGGCGCCGAAGCCGGTCAAAGGACTCTCGACAGCGAAGGAGGCCAGCACCGCGGCCACCGCGGCATCGACCGCGTTGCCGCCCTCGCGCAGGACCTCTGCCCCTGCCTCGGCGGTAAGGGGGTGCCCCGCCGCGACGACGCCGGTCATTGGCTGGTGGAGCTACCCGGGCAGGAACTCGGGGACGTCGAGGCTGCTCAGCTCGCCCGCCTTCTCGTTGCGGGGCGCGCGTGAACCGGCATCCTTGGTGCGGCGGATCGTCGGTTCGGCGGCGCGGCGCGGCGCGGCGTGGCCGTCGAAGCGGGTGGCGACGACGGTGACCCAGATCTGGTCGCCCAGCTCCTCGTCGATGTTGGCGCCGAAGATGATGTTGGCGTCGGGATGGGCGGCCTCGCCGACCAGCTTCGCCGCCTCGCTGACCTCGACCAGCGAAAGGTCGGCGCCTCCCGTGATCGAGAGCAGGATCGCGCGGGCACCGTCCATCGAGGTCTCCAGCAGAGGCGAGGAGATTGCTTTTTCGGCCGCCAGCAGGCCCCGGCCCTCGCCGCTGCCCATGCCGATCCCGAGCAGCGCCCGGCCGGCATCGGACATGATCGTCCGCACGTCGGCGAAGTCGAGGTTGATCAGAGCCGGCAACGTGACCAGGTCGGAGATCCCCTGGACCCCCTGACGCAGGACATCGTCGGCGACCTGGAAAGCCTCGACCATCGAGGTGTGTTGATCGAGAACCTCGAGCAGGCGGTCGTTGGGGACGACGATCAGCGTGTCGACCTCCGCCGCCAGCTCCTCGATCCCCTTGCCGGCCTGGTCGCCGCGGCGCGAGCCCTCGAAGCTGAACGGCTTGGTGACGATGCCGACAGTCAGCGCGCCGACCTCGCGAGCGAGGCGGGCGACCACCGGTGCGGCACCGGTGCCGGTGCCACCGCCGGCGCCCGCGGCGACGAAGACCATGTCGGAGCCCTTGAGCAGGCGCTTGATCTTGTCCTGCTCCCCGAATGCGGAGCGGTGGCCGACCTTGGCGTCGGCACCGGCGCCCAGACCGCGCGTCTGCTCGTCGCCGATGTGGATGGTGACGTCGGCGACACAGAGCTGCAGCGACTGCAGATCGGTGTTGACAGCCATGAACTCGACCCCGGGCACATGCGCCTCGACCATCCGGTTGACGGCATTGACACCAGCCCCACCAACGCCCACGACGCGAATCACAGGCTGATGCGGCTCCCCACTGCCAGGCGGCGCGTACTCAGGTTCCTCCCGCCCGTACCGTGGAGTTTCGCTGGGCGCTTCGACCCGCGGCGCCGGCTCCTCGGAGAAGACCCGCTTCAGCCGCTCAGGAGCCGACTCGGTCGACCCCTCAGCGCTATCGACGGAGGCCTCTTCCCGCGCCTCCTCGAGAGCGGCCTCCCCCGATCCCTCGGAAGATGCAGGCCCCTCTCCCGCGGGTGGCGTCGGGGGTTGACCCTCCGGCGGGTGAGCCGGAGGGCTACCCCCGGCGACAGGACCCGCGGCTGAGGCCTCCGAACCCTCAGACGAATCGGCAGGAGCATCATCAGACGTACTGCGGAAGAGGTCGGAGAGAGGGCCCTCTCGCATGCTCGCCCGCTTACGCCGACTCATTTCGCCAAGACCTCCTTCGCCAAATCCCGGTAGTAGCCCGCGGCGCTGCTCTGGGAATCGTACTTGAGCACGCTGGCGCCTTTCACCGGCGCCTCGGCGAATTTGATCGCCTTGCGGATGCGCGATTTGAAGACCAGGTCGCCGAAGTTCTCCTCGAGGATCTCCACCGCCTCCTTGGCGTGGACGGTGCGCGAGTCGAGCATCGTCGGCAGGATGCCCTCGATTCTGACGTCCGGGTTGAGGTTCTCCTGGATCATCTTCAGCGTGTTCTGGAGCTGGACCAGTCCGCGCATCGACAAATACTCGCACTGAACGGGGACGATCACCCTGTTGGCGGCGGTCAGCGCGTTGATCGTCAGCAGCCCGAGGCTGGGCGGCGTGTCGATGCAGACGAAGTCGTAGTCGCCGGAGACCTCCTTCAGCGCCTTCTCCAGCGAGCGCTCGCGGCCGATCTTCGTGCTCATCGCGATCTCCGCCCCGGCCAGATCGATCGAGGAAACGGCGATGTCGATCTCCCGCTTGACGATGATCTCGCTGATCGGCATGTCGTTGACGAGCACGTCGTAGAGGCTCTTCTCCACCTTGTCCGGATCGATCCCCTGGCTCATCGTCAGGTTCCCCTGGGGATCCAGGTCGATGCAGAGCACCCGGTGCCCGGACTCGGCAAACGCAACGGCAAGATTCAAAGTGGTGGTCGTCTTGGCAACCCCGCCCTTCTGGTTGGCGAAGGCGATGACCTCAGCGTGCTTGGTGGGCGCCTCAGGCTCCTCCACCACAGCTTCATGCCGAGACGGCGCAATCAGATCCCGCGGCATGAACCGTTCGGGCCCGGAATCCTCCTCAGGCGTCTCATCCCTCTCAGCTTCCACCGGTGCAACGGAGTCAGCCGTCTCCTCCGGCGCCCCTGCCGCGGGTGGCGGCGTAGGGGGGGCCTCCCCCGAGGAAGCTTTAGCTACCGCAGGGGGAGGTGGGTCCCCTGCGCCGACAGGACCCGCGGCCTGACCCCTCTCGGGCACAGCGTCCTCCATCGCCTGCAACTCCTCGACAATCGGATGCGGCTCTTCGGTCGACAGGGGCGCGGACTTGTTCTTGCGGCTCAGGAATCCCATTGCGCGGGTATTCGCATGACTGCCCGTTTTTCCTGCCGCTCCTCGAAATTGCTAGGAATCACCCCAATCCCGGACTTTCTCGACAAGCGACTGGTCTTCGTGACCGGCAAGGGAGGAGTCGGCAAGACCACCGTCGCGGTCGCGCTGGGCCTACGCGCCGCCGAAGCGGGCAAGCGCACGATCGTCTGCGAGGTCTCCTCGCAGGAGAACGCCTCGCGCATCTTCGACCACACCGAGGTCGGCTTCCACGAGGTCGAGATGGCCGAGAACCTATGGTCGATCTCGATCGACCCCGACGAGTCGATGCGCGAGTACGTGCTGCTGCAACTGAAGGTTCGCGCGATGCGCGACCTGCTCTTCCGCAGCCGCATCTTCTCCTACCTGGCCGCCGCCACTCCCGGCCTCAAGGAGCTGGTCACGATCGGCAAGATCTGGGAGCTGGCCCAGCTCGATCGCAAGGTGAAGCAGGGGCGCAAGTACGACCTGGTGATCGTCGACGCGCCCGCCACCGGCCACGGGATCGGCTTCCTGCAGACGCCGCGCACCTTCGCCGCAATTGCCCGCGTCGGCCCGATCCACTCTCAAGCGCAGCAGCTCGACCGGCTGATCACCGACCACAAGCACACCGGCACCGCGATCGTCGCCCTGCCGGAGGAGATGCCAGTGAACGAGACGGCGGCGCTGGAGCACGAGCTGCGCTCCGAGGTCGGCGTCGCCGTCGACCGCGTCTACCTCAACGGCCTCTACCCGGAGCGCTTCACCAAGGAAGAGGCCGCGCAGCTCGCGGAGGTGGCCGGCGGCGAGAACGGGGTCCTGCGCGCCGCCGCCCGCGCGGCAGCTTCGGAGCACGGCCGCGCCCGCTCACAGCGTGCCCAGCTCGCCCGCCTGCGCCGCCGCGTCGAGGCGCCGGTCAAAACCCTTCCCTTCCTCTTCGAGCCGGAGCTGGGCGTCGAGGCGGCGCAACAGCTCGCCAGGAGGCTGCACTGATGTCGGCTGTCGACCAGATTCTCGAAGGCAAGGACATCTGCATCTGCGCCGGCTCCGGCGGCGTTGGCAAGACGACGACCTCGGCGGCGATCGCCACCGGCATGGCTGCCCGCGGGCTGCGGGTTTGCGTGCTGACGATCGACCCGGCGAAGCGGCTTGCCGACTCGCTCGGCCTGCCCGAGCTGGGCAACGAGGCGAAGCGGGTAGACCCGGGGCTGTTCGAGGCCCACGGGATCGAGATGAAGGGCGAGCTGTGGGCGATGATGCTCGACGCGAAGGCGACCTTCGACGAGCTGGTCGCGCGCCAGGCCCCCGACGAGGAATCGCGCGACCGGGTCCTCGACAACCGCATCTACCAGCAGATCTCCAACGCGCTCGCCGGCTCACAGGAGTACATGGCGATGGAGAAGCTGTTCGAGCTGCACACCGAGGGCCGCTTCGACCTGCTCGTCCTCGACACCCCGCCGACCCGCAACGCGCTCGACTTCCTCGACGCGCCGCGCCGCCTCACCCAGTTCATCGAAGGTCGCTCGCTGCGCGTCTTCATGCGACCGACCGGCCTGGCGGCACGGGTGGCGGGCCGCGGCGCCACCGTGGCGCTGGGCGTGCTGAAGCGAATCGTCGGCTTCGACCTGCTGGCAGACCTGGCCGAGTTCTTCAACGCCTTCAGCGGCATGGTCGACGGCTTCCAGGCTCGTGCCAAGCGGGTCAACAAGCTGCTCGCCGACTCACACACCTGCTTCCTGGTCGTCTGCGGGCCACAGGGCGAGCCGATCGACGAGGCCGTCTACTTCCACCGCAAGCTGGTAGAGGCGAAGCTGCCCTTCGGCGGCGTGATCGTCAACAAGGTCCACTACCCGGCGGAGCGTCTGCGCGGAGACGGGGCCGACCTCGAGGCGGCCCTCGCGGAGAAACTCGGTGACGAGGACCTGGTGCGCCGCGTCGCCGACAACTTCGCCGACTACCAGGCGCTGGCGGAGCGCGACGCGCGCAACATCGAACACCTGGCGGCGGAGCTGCGCGCCAAGGGAGTGATCCGCGTCCCCTACCTGGACGAGGACGTCCACGACCTCGGCGGTCTCGCCGAGATCAACCGCTACCTCTTCGCCAGCAGCGAGGAGCGGATCGAGATCGCCGCCGGCCGGGCCTAGCCTGCCTTGCCGCGATCGTAGTGGTCGTACTTGAGCTCGCGGACCTCCCACTCGGCGTCCTCGGGCACCGGGAAGAGATGCCGGACCCGCGGCGTGTCGATCCGCTCGCGATGCTCGACGTCGCTGCCGCCCGCCGGCCACTCGATCGTGCCGGCATCGTCCTCGAGCTCGACCTCGTCGAGCCAGTCGGTCGCGGTTATGCGGATCTCGTGCTCGGCCGGAACCGGCTCGAGGATGCGGGTGTCCTGGTCCATGTCGTGTTCCTCCTCGATGGTTGGCTCCGATCTATGCGCTGTCGACTTTTCCCACACCCTGGGGGGGTGAAAGTCGACAGCGGGCTCAGGAAGCGGGCTTCGGTCGGGTTGTGGCGCCGGCTCGGGCTCGATGTCCTGCGCGGCCACCGCGATCTCGACGTCGCCGCTGTCGAGACCGGTGGCGATCAGGGTCTGGTCGGCGACCTCGTTCAGGTCGGTGCCGAGCTCGCCCAGGGCGGCTTCGCGGAGGATGCGGCGCACGCTCTCCTCTACCCAGGCGGCGAGCTCGGTAGCCCCCTCCGCCGGGGTTCCGGCCATCTGGGCGCGTTCCAGCCCCAGGGCCGCTTCGACCCGCTCGCGGGCAACGAGCCGGTCGGTCGAGCCGTCCGCGATCAGCGCTGCGGCGCGCATCGGCAGCGAGGCGCCCACCGGGCCCTGGCCGTCGAGCACGGCGCGCAGCGCCAGCAGATGGTCGCTCAACCCTTCCAGAGCCGACGGGCGCTCGCAGCCGAGCTCGAAGCGGCGCACCGCCCAGGCCAGCGGGCCGGCAGGATCCGGCCTGGCCTCGAGCGCCTCGGCAAGCCCGGAGAGCTGCGCGGCCTCGTCTTCGCTCAAGTCGTATCCGGCGCCGCGTGGCGCCGGAGCGCCGGTCGCGATGCGGCGCCAGTGGCCCTCACCGGTCGGCGCAAAGGCATGCGGGCCGAGCCCGACGCCCCCCTGCTTGAAGAGGCGCATGACGCTGACCAGCTCGCCCAGCTGCTGCAGCGCCGCGGCGGCGCTTTCGCCGCCCTCTCCCTGCTCGGCGATCGCCAGGAACTGTGGCTCCCAGGCCGCACGGCCCATCCCCTCGCTGCGCATCGCCTCGATCGGAGCCTCGATGCTGTCGGCACGAACCAGCCGTGCGCCATGCGGCAGCGGCAGGCGTGCCAGCGGCATCTGCAGGCCGACGATCGGGACGATCACCAGGTCGGCCTCGTCGACGTCGCCGGCCTCGGCGTCGAGCACGGCGAGGGCGCCCTCGAGGCGCTCCCGGTCGAGGGAGAACTCGGTGCAGCCGTCCCAGAGGGAGGCCATGAAGACCGTCAGCAGGTGCGCCGCGCGCTCGCCGGGCTCGGCCGGGACCGTCTCGCCGCGCTGCTCCAGGTAGGGGGCCGCAACGCCGGCCAGCTCAACCCCCTCGCGCGCCGGCTCGAAGGCGGGCAGCGAGCGAAGCTCCGCCTCCCGCTCGCGCACATAGCGCGAAGTCAGGGGGACATAGCTGTGAAAGAAGGAGTCGGGGCCCTCTTGCTCAGCGACGTCGAAGGGGAGCTGATCGCCGCTCGCGACCAGGGTGCTGAAACGGGTCGCAGCCTCAGCGGCCAGCCGCCGCAGGGCCTCGTTGATCAAAGGATCGCGCACGTCCCGAACTTCCAGCCACTCCCCACTGCTCCTCTGCCTGCACGACGCCTTGCAGGCCGTGCCGGGGGTCCCCCCGCCGGAACTTGTGAGCCGGCGGGGCAAGAGCCCTCGCGAATGGATTCGACGCGGGTTCCGCCGGGGGGACCCCCGGCACGTCCTGCTATGCGGGGACCGGCTCTGGCTCTTCTTCGAACAGCCAGCGCTTGCCGTAGCGGCGCATGTCCTCGATCAGCGGCACCAGCGCTTCGCCCTTCTCGGTCAGCGCGTACTCGACCCGGGGCGGCACCTCGGGGAAGGTGTTGCGGGTGACGACGCCCTCCTCTTCCAGCGCCCGCAGGCGCAACGACAGGGTGCGGGGGCTGATCCCCTCCAGCGAGCGCTCCAGCTCGCAGAAGCGGCTGCGCCCCTCGGCCAGATCGCGGATGACCAAGAGGGTCCACTTGCCGCAGACGACGTCGGCGGTACGGCAGACGGGACAGCGGGAGTTGCTTGCGGCGCTCATCTCGGAATCGAGGCGGACGTGCGATTGCCTCGCTTCAGCGAGTGTAGCGCCATGGCTTCACTTACTGAAGTTTTGGGCAATTCCTGGGCGTGCTCAGGTATGCCCGGTGACGACCAGCTCGATCTTCAGCACTTTGATCGTGTAGTGGACGCCGTTGTCGCCGTAGGCAAAGGTGAGCGGGAATCCCGGCTCGACTTCGAGCAGCTGGCAGACTTCGGCGCGGGACACGCAGCGGTACTCCCCCGCGATCGACCGCACGTCGCCGGAAACGAGCAGGAGGACCTTGCCGGTGGCCTTGTTGCCTTCCTTGCGCCCGGGTCCCATATAGGTGACCACAGGCGCTTTCTCGCCCGGCAGCGGCGTCTGCGGCAGGACGCGGTCCTTGACGACAGGTTCCTGCTGCTGCGCCTGGTCGCCGGGGCCCCCGGAGCGAGAGATCCTGGCGTCGATCGCGAAGTCGAAGAGCACCAGGTGCGGCTTCCCGCCGCCACCGGATCCGCCGGAGGGCCCGCCGCCGTTCGAACCGCCAGAGGAGCCGCCGCCCGATTCCACTTCGACCGTGGTCGTCGAGCTTTCCGTGGTGACCGATCCTTCGCTGGAGGAAGAGGAGGAGCCGCCCTTGGAAGAAGTACCAGCCGCCGAGGAGGCCGACGCCGAGCTGCCGGCCGGCGCCGTGTAGCGCTGCTGGAAGGGATCGGTCGCCACGCGACCTCGCAACCGCTTGCGGTAATCGCGCAGGCCGGGATTTGCCTCGACCACGGTGAGCTTGGAAGCCTTTGCCTGGCTCGCTTCGAGCGCCGCGGCAGCACCCGCCCCCTCCGCCGTCACCGGCGGTTCTTCCACGTCGCCGCCGAGCAGGAAGGGCACAGCGGCGATCGCCACCACGACCAGCCCGATCAGCGGCAGCAGGCGCCGGTCGCGCAGGTCGTAGTAGAGGTCCGCCAGGAACGCCGGCGCCTTCAGCTCGGGCTTCCTCAACTCCGGTCCCTTCAGCTTCATCGTGCCACTCCGATCGTGGTCGAGGCCGGGGTCGCTTCGGCGGCACTCGGGCTTTCGGGCGACGCTCCGCCGGTGAGGCCCTCACCCGGTGGGGTCAAGTAGGTGGTGACCGAGAAGGTCGCCTCCAGTGAGGGGAAGCCCGCTTTCGGCGCCGCCTGCAGAGCGAAGCCGTTGATCGTCAGAAGGCGTCCGTCGACGGTCACGGCTTCCTTTTGCGTCTCGACCATCGAGTCGAGGCCCTTGATGAAGTCCGCGACCTGGAAGAAGCTGCCGTCGAAGGTGAGCGAGTAGGGCATCACGCCGAGCCCGGCCGGGCCGATCGTCGCCCCCAGCGGCATCGTCGCGGCGGCCGCCTCGGTCGGTGAGATCGGGGCGCCGGAGGCTTCCGGGGCGGGCGCTTCGGTCGCTTCGGTCGCTTCTGCGGATACTTCTGAAGACAGTGCCAGATTGCTGAACCGCACCCCCGCGCTGTCGGCGATGTGGTTGACCTGGACCAGCAGCGAGGCCGTGTCGTCGTCTCCGGGGACCGCCTTGCCCAACACCACGAGCCGCTGGTATTCGGTGGGGAAGTCGTCACGCGCTTCTTCCCCTGCGGCGATTTCGGCACGGTGCTGGGCGAGCGAGGCCGTCACCCGCTCGGCCTGGGCATCGAGTTTGCTCGCTTCCTCGCGCTTCGGGCTCAGCGCCATCGCATAGAAGGCGACGCCGAGCACGACGAGGGCAAGCACCGCAACCACGGTCAGGTTCGATGAGCTCAGCTTCGGCTTCATCTCAGCCGCCTTCCGTGCCTTCGGAGGATTCCGAGGAAGCGGATTCGGCCGATTCGACCGGCGCAGCTACTGCCGATTCCGACGATTCTTCGGTCGGCACCGGCGCCGCGTCGAAGGCGACGACGAGCGCAAATTTGGCGATGAAGTCGCGGGTGCGACATTCCGCGCCGCTCGAGCCGGTGGCGGCGCCCACTTCGGTCGAGGCCACGGCCTCTTTTTCTTCTTCGCCAAGTTCCGAGGACTCGACGCCGACCCGGGTCACCCCGTCGATGTCCTTGAGCGCGGTGACAAAGCCCGCCACCGCCTCCTGCCCAGCTGCGCAACCGTTCAGTTCCAGGGCCGGCCCGGGCACCTGGGCGCGCAGGCCCGCGCCGGAGGAGGACCCGCCACCGCCACCGCCGCTGACGGTGACATCCGGCGAGGCGGTCGCGGCGAGGCTGACCAGCCAGACGTTGCTCGGCAGGACCAGCGAGAGTTCGCGCATCACCCGCTCCCAGTCGAAGCGGCTGTCGGCGAGGCTGCCGACCGTCGCCACCCGCTGTTCGCTCATGCTGCGGAACTGGGTGTAGGCGGCAAGCCGCTCGGCGCGGGCCGTTGCGGCGGCGTCTTCGCTTTCCAGCGTCGCGACTTCGCTCTTGCTTTCGGAGATCTGGTTGTCGACCAGGACCATCGCCGTGATCCCGATCAGCATGGCGACGAGGGCACCGAGCAGGACGTAGGGGAGCGACCCGGTGCGCAGCGGCGCCTGCTCGCCGCGGCGATCCTCGGGCGGGATCAGGTTGACGGGACGCACGCCTCAGTCCTCCAGCGCGAGGCCGTAGGGGACGGTGAGCCGCGCCGCCGAGGGCTCGTCGAAGCTGCCCAGAGCGGGCGGGCGCGAGACGGAGATCGGGATGCCGAGGCCGGCTTCCATCCGCACCGGCAGGCCGGGGATGGCGCTGCCGGGGCCGCAGAGGACGATCCGCCCGACCGGCAGTGCCGCCTCCTGGGCGCCGTAGTAGTCGAGCGAGAGGCGCATCTCATCGGCGAGGGAGCTGACGCCCTCCTCCAGGGTGCGGCGCACCTCGGCGACGGTCTCGAGGTCGCCCTCGAGGTCCTCGACCGCGGCCTCCAGCCCGACATAGGAGAGCCACTGGGCCGTGTGCTCGGGGGCAAGGCCGCGGGCGCCGGCGAGGCGCGCCGAGATCGCCTCCAGGCCGACATGGGAGACGCGGGTGAAGAGACAGGCCCTTCCCCGCGCCACGGCGAGGTTGGTGACATCGCCGAGGCTGCAGTAGAGGACCGCCGCGGCTGGATCCTGCCCGGCCTCGGCGGCGCCGTTCTGCTCTGCGTCGGGGCCGGCGAGAGCGCGGATCATCGCGAAGGCGGAGAGGTCCACCCCGACCGGGTCGAGGCCGGCGCGGCGGATCGGCTCGACGAAGGAGGCGACCATCTCGCGGCGCGCCGCGACGACGACGACGTCGACCTGGGCGGATCCGCCCTCCTCGGCCGGGACGCCACCGACAACCTGATGCTCCAGCACCGCCTGGTCGAGTGGCATCGGCATCTGCTCCTGGGCCTGGAAGCGAACCGCCGCCTCCATCTCCTTCGGATTCTCGATCGCCGGCAGCCGCATCGTCCGGACGACGAGGCGCTGGTTGCCGATCCCGAGCCGCACCCGCTTGGAGAGCTTGTGCTCGGCGAACAGCGACTTCAGCGCGGCGGCGAGGCGGCCCGGGTCGAGCACCTCGCCCTCGTGGAAGGCACCGGGATCGAGGGTGCCGATCGCCGATGCGGTGACCTGCGGCGAGCCGTTGACCGCGACCTCGGTCGCGGCGATGCTGCCGGCCTCGATATCGAGGCCGACCACGGGGCCGGTCTTCTGCTTGGTCAGGGTGAAGGAAGGCACGCCCGACCTGGATCGACAGAAAAGCCCCAGACCTTTCGCCCTGCAACTACTCAGTTATAGGAAAACCTGGACGGACGGACTAGAACGTGCCCAGGTACCAGTCGACCAGCTGGTCGCCGACGAGCAGGGCGACCACGCCGCCGAGGGCGAGGAATGGCCCGAAGGGGACGGCCCGCTTGCGCGCCGCCGCCCCGTGGCGCGCGATCAGCGCCAGGCCGATGAGCGAGCCGGCGGCGAAGGCGATCAGCAGCGCCGGCGCGACCGAGCGGCCCAGGTAGAGGCCCATCAAGGCAGCCAGCTTCACGTCGCCCATCCCCATCCCGCGCGGGTAGGCGAGCGCCACCGCGAACAGCGACCCGCCCGCCGCCGCGGCGGCGATCGCTCGCTCGGGCAGGCTCGAGGGGTCGAGACCGGCGGCCAAGGCGACGCCGGCGATCGCCGAGACGATCAACACCTTGTTCGGGATCAGCCGCAGCTCGAGGTCGGTGAGCGTGATCGCCGCCAGCGTCGCGACGAAGACCAGCCCCAGTGCCAGCTGGGCCGGTTCGTCGCGAAGGACCACTGCGGTTACGGCGAAGAGGATCCCGGTGCCGATCTCGACCAGCGGGTAGCGGGCGGAGATCCGCTCGCCGCAATGCCGGCAGCGGCCGCGCAGCAAGAGCCAGGAGAGGATCGGAATGTTGTCGTAGGCGGCGATCTGCGCGCCGCAGCTCGCGCACCTGGAGCGCGGCCCGACGATCGATTCGCCGCGCGGCACGCGATGGGCGACCACGCTTAGGAAGCTGCCGCTCACCGCGCCGCCGATGAACCCGAAAGTAGCTATTGCCGCCATCTGCACGGGATGGGATCGGCGTCAGGATGGAGCTACTTGAGTGCTGGATCAGGGGAAGTCAAGCGTCTCGCGCTGGATGTGCCAGGCCGGCTCGACCGGGTCGAGGAAGTTCGGCGGCTCCATGTAGCGGAGGCGATCGTCGTATTCGTAGTTCTTGATGTAGCCGGTACCCCCGGTCGTTCCCACGGTGCCGCGAAATTTCTGCGAAATCGCGCCTTTCACGGTCAGCGTGCCGAGTTCGCTGCCGCAGTCGTAGTGATCGACGATGAACGAATGGTCGATCGCCAAGATCGCGGCTTCGATTTTGAGGTTGGGCAGCGAGCCCGTTGCATCGATCCCTTTGTCGTCGCATTCTCCCGGACCGGTCTCGGCCGGTATGTAGCCGCTGGGGCACCCTTCCGAGGCTCCCGAATGTTTGCGGCAGAACGGGTGCTTGACCCGGACGAAGTTGTTGGCGATGAGCCCGAGCAACCCCTGGCTGCCGCTGGGGCGAGTGATGTTTCCCTCGATGATGATGTCGTTTTCGGCGGCGATCGTCAGTTCGCCCGAGTATTCGCCGCTGACGCGGACGGTGCCGCAATCCGAGCCTTCGGCATAGGTCACGGTGAAGGGGGAGTAGGCCGAGGAGCAGGCTGGCCAGGAGACGCCACCTTTGTCCGGACAGGAGCCGTTCTGGACGTAGACCACCCCGCTGCTGGGGAACGGCACGTTGACGGTGCCCCCGGCGTTCGTCGTTACATCCATCGTCGTGCCTTTGAGCACGATGCCCGTCTGGCACGAGTAGGTGGAGCTCGAGCCGGCGATTTTTTTCAGCCTGCCGTTGGTCGACGGCGGTTTGAGAACCGGAGCGGTGGTGACGAACGGCCCGACGAAGTTCGGGCTGTTGTTCGAACAGTTGGGATTTCCCTGCCAACCGGGCAGGGACGCGCTGACCTCGATTGAGTCGGCGGCGGTGCGGCCGAATTTCGGCGTTCCGCAGATCAGCAGGTCGTCATTGGTGTGCAGGGGGCCTTTGATCTGGTCGCCGCTGACGAAGTTGATCTCGACGCATTTTTGCGAGGTGCCGGGGATGTTCTGGGACTGACGGCCTTCACGACGGAATTTGGCGCACTGGGTGTAGGCGCCGTTGATCATCGTCTGGGTCCAGTAGGTCACCGGGTCGAGCGTCTCGAGCTGGGTGAAGTAGACGTAGTCGAGCAGGCTCGCCCGCTTGTAGGTTGCGACTAGCGATGCCTTGGCGCCACCCGCATAGCCGGTCGAGCGGATGCGGAAGGTGCCCGTGTTCGGTCCGCTCTGCTCGAGCATCGATTCCACCGGTTTGGCCGAGTCGCAGCTCGATTTGCCCGTTGCCGGGAGCAGCTCGATCGCGTAGCTCTCTCCGGGCGGCCCCGGTACCGAGCGTCTTTTTGCGGTCGAGCCATTCTGGTTGACCGCGTTCGGGCTCGGCACGCCGGTGCAGCGGGACCAGTAGCTGTTGTCGTTGTTGAGGTGAAACGAGTAATCGGCGATCCCGGCCTGCGCAGCGGCGTGGGCGCGGCGGTGATCGAGGTCGAACTGGACCAGGTGGGTGTCGCCGTTGGTCGCCGCCAGGGTCGCGGCGGCGAGCATCGAAACCAGGGAGATCGCGCCGATGACGGCGATCATCGTATAGCCGCCCTCCCCGCGAAGGCGTGCTCGTGCCGCCTTCAGACGCATGGCCGGTTCACCACCGCGCTGTCCTCGCTGGCCGGTTCGATTCGCAGCGTCGCCGAGTCCGACAGCGTGACCAGGGCGCTCGGGTCGCTCACTGCGCCGGTCCTCGGCGCCACCGTGAAGGCGATGTCGACCTGAACGACCTTCGCCGCATTTTCCGCGCTGAGCGGCGTCGGCAGCGGCGTCGTCGCGACCTGGTTGCCTTCGTAGGCGAAGTAGCGGAAGAGCGGCACGCTCGCCGGCGGTTCGCCGACTTTGGCCGTGCTTACCCCGTCGACCAGCAATCGCGGGCTGGAAGGCGTGCCGAAGGTCCATTTGGGCGGTTCGCCGCCGGTGCCGAGGGAGACCGTTTCCTGTATCGCGCTCCCCGAGAGGCTCAGCGCGTATTCGTTCGGAATTGGACTGACCGCGGAGCCGGCCTTCGACCAGAGGATCAGCGAGCTTTCGGTGCTGTTGGGCCGCACTGGCGCGAGCCCCGGCGAGACGCAGGCGGAATGCAGGAGGTCGACGATCCGGGTCATCACCGGCCTTCCCCGCTGGTTGGCGTAGACGTGCTCGGTGACGCGGTCCTGATTTCCGGTTGCGACCTGGACCATCGCCAGAATCGCCATGAGCACGACCAGCGAGACCATCATCCCCACGATCAGCTCGACCAGCGTGTAGCCGCGCTCGTCGCTCACGGGCAGGCTCCCGTCGGGGCGGCGGGATCGCCGAGGTAGACGGCGAGGTTGGTGCCCGCTTGCATGTTGTTCGGATCGAAGGGGACGGCGACGCCCGCGACGCTGACGTGTTTTCCGCCAGAGGCGACGCAGACGTTGTAGGTGCTGTACGGCAGGCCCGGATCGGGAAGCCCGCCCAGGACTTCGGTGGTGAAGGTGCGCACCACCGGTTTCCCTTCTTCGCATTTGGTGTCGGTCACCTTCACGGCCGCCCCCGCGACCGGCGTGCCGGGGCTACTCGAGCTGGACCCGCTCCACGCCGTCAGGTGCAGCGCCGGCAGCTCGATGGTCACGAGAGTGATCCCACCTGGCGAGACCAGTGCTTCGGCGACCGGGCCGGCCGGCATCGATTCGGCTTTTGCCAGGCTGGGGTTGTTGCCCTCACAGGTCCCCGCGTAGACCGAGTACGACGAGGTGAAGGGGAACAGCGGCGTCGCCGTCACTTCTTTCTGAGGCGTGCCGGGCGTGCCGAACGCCCGGGCCGCTTTCATCCCGCTGTTGAAGGCGACGACGGCGTCGGCGCTGGAGGGGACGAGGTTGCCGCCCACCCTGGTTTCGAATTTAGCTTTGACGTCACCCGGTTCGTCGTACTGCAGCGCCAGCGTGTTGGTGCTCTCGGCGACGACGCTGGTGCTCTGCGGTTTCGGCGCTTCGCCGTTTTTGTCGACGAGCGAGGCGCCGGAGATGGTCAGCGTGTAGTTGCCCGCCGGCAGGTTGCCGAAGACCGCGCAGCCGTTGGTGCCGGTCACCCCAGAGAACGTCCCCGCCCCGGCGCCAGACAGCCCGACCCCTTCGAGGCCGGCGTTTTCGGCGTCTTCGATCTGGACTGCCAGCGAGCCACTGTTGGCCGAGACCGAGCCGTTCGGGGGGGCAACGAGGCTTTGGGCGACGACCGGGGCGCGGCTGCCGATCGACGGCCAGGTCACGGTCGAGCGGATCTGGATGTAGTCCGCTGAGGCGGTGCCTTTCGCACAGGACGCGGTGCCGGTGCTGTCGGTCTGGAACTCGGCCGCCGATTCGACCGTGTAGGGGGTTTTTTCGATCGTCACGACTTTCGTCTGATTAAAGTTGGAGAGAGAGGAGATCCGCATCGTCCGCAGCCGCGCCAGATCGGCCTGCGCCAGCCCATCCGCCTGCGCCCGGTGCCTCTCCTCGGCGCTAGAGCGCGTCCCCGCGTCGAAGGCGCTGAAGACCCCGACCGCGGTGATCACCAGCAGGATCGAGCTGACCAGCACCTCGATCAGGATGCTGCCCTGCTCGCCTTCCGTCTGATCCGCTATACGGCGCACCCTTTGCCTATCGGCACGCGATTGCCGCATCTAAAGCGGAAGGGAACGGCCGGCCTGGACGCTTGATCCATACCTGAACGACAAAGGCGGGCCCGAAGGCCCGCCTTTGTCAAGGTCGCTGACCATAGCCCTGGCCAGCTCACGTAAGACGCCTATTCGTTCCAGTTACCGTTCGATGGACAGCCGCCGCCTTTTGAGGCAACTTTCGGGGTGCAGCTGAAGTCGACGGTCCCATCGGCTTTGCGTTCAATGCTGAACGTGTTTTCCGTCTTGGCCGTCGAGGTCACTTTGAACGTGGTGGCGGCGCTTTCGACAGTGATGCGGTTGTCCCCCGTCGTCTGCAGCGTCGGCTCGATTTCGTGGAGTTTCGTGTTGGTAGCACTTGCGTAGCTACCGCCGTTTTCGGTCGCGTAGGTCTCCATCGCGGTCTCAGCGGTCCGGGCTGCGGACTTGGCCTGAGCGTCGGTCGCCTTTTCCCGCTGGTTGAAGAAAGCAGGGATGGCGATGGCGGCGAGGATGCCGAGGATGAGCATGACGACGAGAAGCTCGATCAGCGTGAAGCCGCCCTCGCTGTCGCCGTTGAGCCGGGCGCCTACTTTGGCCCGGAGGTTCTGGAGAAACATTAGGTACCTCCTATGGTCCTAATCGTTTGCGCCAGAGCCCCGTGTGAAGCCACGTGGTGTCTGTCGACCCCGGTGGTAGCCCGGCCGGCTCCCGCAAGGGAGCCCCACAAGCTTTGCGCCCCCGCCTCACAGCGGGTTTGCCTTTTGCACCGAGGCACTGGCAGATTCATTACGACCCCTAATCGACCACTCTCCAAATCCCTTGATCCTCGAAATTTGGACTTCATCGAGCCAAAAGTCAGACCCCTCGACCAACCGCCGACCGTGCCGCTCAGATAGTGGGTAAAGCTCGGGATCAGGAAGGCTCGACGACATTCAAACCGCAACCGGCAGCCGCCATCCCCAAGCGCTCGTCATAGGTGAGGAATACCCCGATCTCGTCACGGATGCTGAGAGCGGTGGCGAGGTGAATGGCGTCGAGGCTGCGCAGGCCAGCTGGCCGTAGAGCGGTCGCGTCGTCCAAAAGGGCGTCGTCGAGCGGCAATAACGCGACATCACCAAGCCATGCTCTTGCGTCCTCGACATATTTCTCCCCGTACCGTGCACAGGCCCTAACCGCCTCGACTCCCAGCAGAGCGCTCGAAACGTAGCCATCCCATTCCGCCAACTCCATGAGCAGCGCTTGATGGTGAGCCTCCTGGAGCGGCAGCTTCACATAGGCCGAACTATCCAGATAGACGAGACGACCGGCTACAGGCGCTCCTCACGCAATTCGTCGAGAACCTCGATGCTGGGGGGGCCAGATGCAGGAGGCGTCGTCGAACTGCGGACGCGCGACACGAGGTCTCCGCGTGGCATCGTCGCCCCCCGCTCGGCAACCAGCCGCGCCAGCGGAGAGTCGGGGGGGCCAGACGGGGAAAGACGCGCGACCTCCCTCCCCCGCTCGGTCACAGCGAAACTCTCGCCGTCCTTCACCTGGGTCAGATAGCGCGACAGATTCTGTCGCAGCTCACGGACACCGACCTGGATCATGTGCGTCACCGTAGCACATGACCTCGTCTCTCTTGGATCAGCCGATCTTGTCGTAGAGGGAGAAGATCGGCAGGTACATCGAGATTACGATGAAGCCGACGACGCCGCCGACGAAGACGATCATCAGGGGCTCGATCAGCGAGGTCAGGGCTTTCACCTTGGCGTCGACCTCGGTCTCGTAGAAGTCGGCGACTTTGGAGAGCATGTGCTCGAGCTGGCCGGTTTCCTCCCCGACCGCGACCATGTGACCGACCATCGGCGGGAAGATCGGGTCGCGCTCGATCGGCCCGGCCAGCGAGCCACCCCGCTTGGCCGCGGCGTAGAGGTCCTCCATCGCCTGCTCGACGACGACGTTGCCGGCCGTTTCGCCGGTCAGCTTGATCGACTGCAGCATCGGCACCCCGGCGGAGACCGAGCCGGAAAAGGTGCGCGACCAGCGAGCGAGCGCGACCTTCTGGATCACGTCGCCGATCTGGAACGGGATCCGCAGTTTGAAACGGTCCCACATCTCCTTGCCGCGATCGGTCTTCTTCCACTGGAAGAAGCCGACGGTCAAGCCCACAAACGCCGGGATGAGGATGAACCAGTAGCCGGTGATCGCATCCGAGGCCGCGACGCAGAGCTGGGTCGGTAGCGGCAGTTCAGCACCTTCCTCCGGATGTTCTTCGGCGAGTTCTTCGAAGACGCCGGCGAAGACGGGGATGACGAAGGCGACTATCCCGACCAGCGCCATGGCTGCGAAGCCGAAGACCAGCAGTGGGTACATCAGGGCCGATTTCACCTGGCGGCGCAGCGCGTCGGCTTTCTCCACCTGAAAGGCGACCCGGTCGAGCGAGTCCTCCAGGCGCCCCGACTGCTCGCCCGACCGGACCATCGCCCGGTAGAGGCGGTTGAAGACTTCCGGGTGGCGCTCCATCGCCTGCTCCAGCGTGCTGCCGGCCTCGACGTCGGCCCGCACCCCGGCCACGGCCTCCTTGATCTTCTCGTCCTCGGTCTGCTCCTCGAGCGTGTGCAGGGTGCGCAGCATCGGCATCCCGGAGGCGACCAGGGTTGCGAACTGGCGCGAGAAGACCGCCAGCTCGCGCACGTCGACGGACTGCCAGCGTCTGAAGAGATTCTCGATCGCGAACGGCTCGCCCTTCTCGCTGACGTCGAGGACGATCAGGCCGCGCTGGCGCAGCTGCTCGGTGACCTGGGCCTTGGACTCGGCCTCGAGCTCGCCGGCGGTGGCGGCCCCGGCGACGTCCATCGCCCGGAAGGCGAAGGTGGTGGCGCCCGCCATCGGCTAGGCCCCCGGGGTGTAGATGGGTGGCGGCGGGGCGGCCTGCGCAGCTCCGTCGCCCTGCATTGAAGCCGTCGCGATAGGCGCCGAGCCGAGCAGCCGTTTGAGCTCCTCCGGCACCGAGGCGCGCTGCTCGGCCAGCGCGCGGGTGATCTTCCCCGCCCGCACCAGCCGCGCCAGGTCGGCGTCCATCGTCTGCATGCCGACCGCGCCGGAGGTCTGCACGGCGGCGTAGATCTGGTGCGTCTTGCCCTCGCGGATCAGGTTGCGGATCGCCGGGGTCGGGATCAGCACCTCGGTGGCGACGACCCGGCCGATCCCGTCGGCGGTGGGCAGCAGCTGCTGGGTGACGATCCCCTGCAGGGCGATCGAGAGCTGGGTCCGCACCTGCCCCTGCTGCTGGGGCGGGAAGACGTCGATGATCCGGTCGACGGTCTGGGCGGTGGACTGGGTGTGCAGGGTGGCGAAGACGAGGTGGCCGGTCTCGGCCGCGGTCAGCGCGGTGGAGATCGTCTCCAGGTCGCGCATCTCGCCGACCAGGATCACGTCGGGATCCTCGCGCAGGGCGGCGCGCAGGCCGAGCGCGAAGTCCGGCGCGTCGGAGCCGATCTCGCGCTGGTTGACGATCGAGCGCTTGTGCTGGTGCAGGAACTCGATCGGGTCCTCGATCGTGAGGATGTGGTCCTGGTTCTCGGAGTTGATCACGTCGATCATCGCCGCCAGGGTCGTCGACTTGCCCGAGCCGGTGGGGCCGGTGACGAGCACGAAGCCGCGCGGTTTGGCGCATAGTTCGCGCAGCACCTGCGGCACGCCGAGCGAGTCGAGGCCCGGGATGTCCTGCGGCACGAGGCGGAAGGCGGCGCTGACCGAGCCGCGCTGGAAGAAGCAGTTGACGCGGAAGCGGGCGACGCCGGGGATCGAGTAGGCAAAGTCGAGCTGTTTGGCGTTCTCGAAGCGTTTGCGCTGGTCGTCGTTGAGGATGCTGTAGACGACCTCGCGGGTCTCCTGGCCGGAGAGCACCGGGAAGCCCTCCATCGGCACGATCTTGCCCTTGTCGCGCATGCACGGCGGCACCCCCGGCGTCAGGTGCACGTCGGAGGCGCGGCTCTCGACCATGCGCCGGAGAACCTCTGCGAAGTCGAAGGCCATGGCGGTTAGATCGACCCCCGGAGCCGCATCCCTGATACCTGAAAACGATTATTCGCCGAGCGAGGCCCGGCGGTCGGGGAAGCATTGTGTGCCCTATAGCGCCTACAAAGCTTCACCGCTCTCCAGGACCGATCAGGCGCTGACACGGACGACCTCCTCGAGGCTGGTCAGGCCGGCGCGGACCTTGATCAGGCCGTCCTCGCGCAGCGTGAGCATCCCCTCGTCGCGAGCCGTCGCGGCGATTTCCGCCTCCGGGGCATGGGCCACCGCCATCTCCTTGATCCGGTCGCTCAGCGCCATCACCGAGAAGATCCCGACCCGGCCGCGGTAACCGCTCTGGTTGCAGCGGGAGCAGCCGACCGGCTCGTAGGCCTCGACCTCTCCCCCGACCCGGATGTCCGCTTCGGCGAGTGCCTGCGGCGGCACGATCGTGCGCCGCTTGCAGTGGGTGCAGAGTTTGCGCGAGAGTCGCTGGGCGACCACGCAGTCGACCGCGGAGGCGATCAGGAAGGCCTCGATACCCATCTTGGTCAGGCGGGTGATCGCGCCGGGGGCGTCGTTGGTGTGCAGGGTGGTCATCATCATGTGGCCGGTCAGCGCCGCCTCGATGGCGATCCGCGCCGTCTCCCCGTCGCGGATCTCGCCGACCATCACGATGTCGGGGTCGGCGCGCAGGATCGAGCGCAGCCCGGTGGCGAAGTCGAGCCCCGCCTTGCGGTTGACGTTGATCTGGTTGATCCCCGCCAGCCGGTACTCGACCGGGTCCTCGATCGTGATGATGTTCTTCTCGACGTCGTTGACCTCCTGCAGCGCCGCATACAGCGTGGTCGACTTGCCCGAGCCGGTCGGGCCGGTGACCAGCACCGCGCCGTAGGCCTGGTGGAAGGCGTCCTCGAAGCGCTCCCGCGCGGTGCCGTCCATGCCGAGGTCGTCGAGCGAGCGCTGCGCGTTCTCCTTGTCGAGGATGCGGATCGTCGACCCCTCGCCACGCTGGGTCGGCAGGGTGGTGACGCGCAGGTCGACGCGGCGCTCGTCGACCGTGACGCTGACTCGCCCGTCCTGCGGCACCCGCTTCTCGGCGATGTTGAGGTCGCTCATGATCTTCACCCGCGAGACGACCGCGTTGATCATCCGCTTCGGCACGTGCGCCGCCTCGCGCAGCACGCCGTCCACCCGGAAGCGGACGCGCATCTCATCCTCGCCGGGCTCGAAGTGGACGTCGGATGCTCCCTCCCCCACCGCCTGCCCGAGGATGCTGTAGACGAGCTTGATCACCGGCGCGTCCTCGGCGCTGACTTCCATGTCCGCGACTTCGGCCAGTTCCTCCTCGGCCTCGCCCTCGCCTTCGTGGACCGCCTCGCTGACCGCGCTCTGCAGCGTGTTGAGGCGGCCGATCAGCGCTTCGATGTCCTCCTCGGCGGCGACCGCGACGCGGCAGTCGAGCGCGGTGGCGATCTGGATGTCGTCGACCGCCAGCACGTTGGTCGGGTCGGCCATCGCCACCAGCAGCGTCTCTTTGTCGACGAAGCCGACCGGCAGCGCCCGGTAGCGGCGCGCCGTGTTGACCGAGATCAGGTTGGCGGCCGCCATGTCCACCTGATAGGTGGAGAGGTCGAGGTGTTCGAGCCCGTAGCGCTCGGCGACGGCACGGGAAAGCTGGTCCGCGTTGATCGCCCCCTGTTCGACCAGCAGCCGCTCTGGCGGGCGGCCGGCGGTGCGGGCCCCCTCGACCGCCTGGCCGGCGACGTCCTCGGAGATGTAGCCGAGGTCGACCAGGACATCGGTGACGAAGCCGCTGGAGCGGCCGCGCACCATAGGCGGCGTCAACCCGGGAGTGCCGCCGGCGCCGGAATCGAGCTCCTGGGCGGTCGAGTCGCCGGAATCGGGGACCGGCCGCAGGTGGCTCGGGAGATCCCGCGGGTCCACGCTCAACTCACGGGTGGTAGTCGACGGTGGGGCCCTTGTAGCCGGCGTCGATCACAGCCTGGGCGACGCTCTGCGGGCTCTGGAACCCATAGCTGACCGAAGCCGTCGGGACCGCCTGCTTCAGGTGCTTCGGCGTGACCACGACCAGGGCCGGCACACGCTCGACGCCGACGCCCTCGGTGATCGCCGCGTAGCGGGAGATCCGGGCGGCCGGAACGATCGAGATCGAGACGTCGCGGAAGCCGGCCAGGCCCGTGGTGGCGGTCTTGACCAGCCGGTCGTCGATGCCGCCGTCACGGACGAAGAGCAGGACCACCGCCCTGTTGGCCTTCCAGGCGTCGAGGACGGGGCGGGGAAGCGGCGGCGCGTCGTTGGTCGAGGGAATCGCCGCGCTCCCGCCGGCGCCCGCCGATTCGGGCGCGGCTTCGACGGCGCCTTCGACCGCTTCCCCCGGCGTCGCGCCGGTGGCGGGCGTGCCGGCGACGCCGACGGCCGCTTCGGTCGTGCCCGATTCTTCTTCTTCGGCGGCTCCTCCGCCCGAGGACATGACGAAGATCCCGACGGCGACGAGCAGCACGCCGATCACGGCGAGCTGCACGAGCGGGTTGCTGTTGAGCTGCTCCCTCATACGTTCGCTTACTAGCTCGACATCTTTTGCCGCGAGCTTGAGCCTCGGCACGTTCTCGCCCGCCTGGGCGGACGAGATGGGTCCCCGCCGGAGACTCATTTAATTCCCAAAGGGGACCGCTTCGTGGCACAATGACGACGGGTTGATCAGCGGTGAGTTCAAAGCGAGTGGGAGCGGTGTGCGGGTTGGCGCGCGCGTCCTTCCCATTGCCGCCAGCTCGATCAAACGTGGGATCCTGCGCGAGCTGTTGAATCGCCGGCTGCGGCTCGGCTCCGGCAGCGAATTCGCGATCACGGCCGAGGGCAGGGAGATGCTCTTCGTCGCCTTCGTCATCGAACGCTGGCTGCACAGCGCTCCCGAGGGACCGCTTCATTTCGACGGCGAGGAAGCGCGGGCGGCGGTCGCCGCGCTTGTCGACGGCTGGTGCTCGACCCTGATGCACACCCTCGCCAGGGAGCCGCTGACGCTGCCCGAGCTGGACCGCAGCATCGAAGGCCTGAGCCGCGGCGAGCTGAAGCGGCGGCTCGACGCGATGCTGCGCTCTGGGCTGGTGGAGGCTCACCCCAGCGACGGCGAGGGGGCGCTCTACGCCGTCACCGACTGGCTGCGGGCCGGCATCGCCCCGGTGATCGCCGCCGCCCGCCTCGAGCGCCGCGAACCGCGCGAGGACATGGCCCCGATCGCCGACCTCGACATCGAAGCCGCCTTCTTCCTCAGCCTGCCGCTGCTGCGCCTGCCCCCCGAGCTGTCCGGGTCCTGCCGGCTTGGAGTGGAGATGCCCGAAGAGCAGCCATCCCACCTCGCCGGCGTCACCGCGTGCATCGAGGAGGGACGAGTCACGTCGTGCGCGGGGCGCCTCGACCTCCCCGCTGACACCTGGGCCGCCGGGCCCGCCGCCGACTGGCTCGACAGCGTGATCGCGCCGAACGGCAAACCGATCAGGACCGGCGGCGACCAGTGGCTCGCCCGCGCCCTGCTCGGCGCCCTGCACGAGACGCTGTTCGGCGTCCCCGTGCGGTAACGGCCTCGCGACCTGACGTTTTCCCAAATAAAACTGATTAATGCCATAATCGCTTTGCTTGGCTACTGGCACGGTCAATGGGAGCGAGACTGGCGCGCGCTCCGGGGCGCAGGCCCTCCTCCTGCTTGCCGCACCGCTCAACTGCCTCATCTTGCGAGCTCTCTCCGATCGGCCCAGGCAACAGGCTGAGCTGCGGCGTCAGACGGGCTCTCCCGCCCAGACCACTCTGCGCGCCCAGGTAAAGCGGCTGACCGAGATCGGCGTGATCGAGCGGCACCGGACCAACCGCTTCCCCGGCACGCTCGAGTACGAGCTGACCGCACCGGGGCGGGAGCTGCTCTTCGTCCTCGGCGTCTTGGAGCGATGGCTCGAGAAGGCCCCCGATGGTCCGCTGGTCTTGGGCGGCAACGTGGCGAAGGCGGCGATCAAGGCGCTGGCCGAGGGCTGGTCGACGACGATGCTGCGCGCCCTCGCCGCGCGCCCTCTCTCGCTCACCGAACTGGACGGCGTCATCGCCTCGCTCAGCTACCCCTCGCTCGAGCGACGCCTCGGGGCGATGCGGCTCGCCGGCCAGGTCGAAGCGATCCCCATCCCCGGCAGGGGGACGCCATATGCGGTCACCGACTGGCTGCGGGAAGGAGTCGCGCCGCTCGCCGCCGCCGCTCGCTGGGAGCGCCGCTACGTCCCGCAGGCCAGCGCCCCGATCGGCCGCCTCGACGCCGAGGCCCTCTTCCTGCTCGCCGTGCCGCTGCCGCGCCTGCCCGCGGAGCTATCGGGCCGCTGCCGGATGGCGGCGGAGATCCACAACGGCAAAAAGCGGCGCTTCGCCGGCGTGCTGGTCGATGTGAGGGAGGGCACGATCGCCTCCTGCGCCACCGACCTGCAGGGCGATGCCGACGCCCGCGCCCTTGGCTCTCCCGGCGCTTGGCTCGACGCCGTCATCGCGCACGACACCGACCGCCTCGAGCTGAGCGGTGATTGCCGCCTCGCCCGCACCCTGCTCGACGGCCTTCACGGGGCCCTGTTCGGGGTGGCCCCGGAGATGAAGGGCGGCTCGTCTTCAGCCAAAGCGATCCGAGCTCTTGAGCACCTGGACCTGACGCCTGCTCCACCACTCCCGTAGCTCAGCCAGGCCGATCGGCAGCGAATCGTCGACTTCGACGTCGCTCAAATCCCCCATCGCCCGGTAGAGGTGAGGAAGGGCATCCCCGCGCGGGTCTATGTCGTAGCGCTTGCTGTAAAGCCCGACGCCCTCCTCGACGGAGATCGACCCCTTCTCGTCGATCGTCTTGACGTCGAAGTAGTCCCGCATCTCGCCGCGCTCGGCCATGACCTTGAGCTTCATCGCCATCAAGTCGCGAAGGTCGGCGATGCCGAGCCCGGCGACAACCGTCGGCTTGGCCAGCTGGTTGAGCCGAGAGGCATCGAAGATCTCGATGTTGGTGGCGCCGAAAAGGCCCTTCAACGTCCCCTCAGACTCATGCACGACGGCGAAAGCGCCCAGCCCACCGATCAGATCCTCGAGCTTGCCCAGATCGACCGCCCGATGGAAGAAGAAGTCCAGATCGCGGCTTTCGCGATGCCCGAGGTGCACCGCGACTGCCGTGCCGCCGCCGAGGTAGAGCTCCTTCGGGAGATGCGGAGCGAGCGTTCGCCAGGCCTTGGCGGTGTCAGCCGGCAGAATGCGACGGACCTGCTCGGGCAATCGAGGTGCGGCGCCCGGGCGAGCAGGCGACCCTCTTCTGCGAGCGCTCATCGTGACGCCCTGGCGAGGTTGCGAGCGAGCCGTTTGACTTTGGGGTCGAGCCCCCTGGCGAGGGCGCCCTGTTCCCAATCCTCCGGCTTGAGCGCCCGCGCTCCCCAGGCAAGGCCCTGCAGATCCATCGTCCGCAACAACCGCCTGGCGATGTAGGGGCCGGCGCGGCTCACGTCGAGCTGGCTCTCGGCGGTGTTCCAGAAGAGGTGGTGCAGGCGTTTAGGCACCCGCTTCTCCTCCCGCATGGGACGCTCTGGATTCTCGACCCGCTCGAGAACCGGGTCGAGATCTGGCCAGCGCGGGTGCAGGAGATTGGCGCGCCAGACTTTCATCTTTCGAGCTCGACCAGCCGCGATCGCCTCGCTTGCTTGCCCAACCAGCTCTTTCGCAAGGAGAGACTCGAGCGCACGCCCCGCGGCAGTAGGAGACAGACCGGTCCGCCGAGACACCGCCCGTGCCGAGACAAGCCCAAAAGGAGCGTTACGAAGCCCCGCCAGAACCACCGTCTCGGGTCGGGTCAAACCGTCCGCTCGCGGCATCACCCCCAGGGCGCGGCGCACACGCTCGGCCTGGTGCGGAGTCAGGGCAAATCGTCCGTTCGCCTGTCGAGCGTCGATGCCCAACCGCTCGATGGCACGAGTGACCCGTGGCACGAAGGTACCGAGCTCGCGGGCCAGCGCCGCCGCCGACATAGTGTCCATATCGTTAATAATATATGACTTCTCAAGGGGCGTGTGATCCACGACCTGACGTTTTCCCAAATAAAACTGATTAATGCCATAATCGCTTTGCTTGGCTACTGGCACGGTCAATGGGAGCGAGACTGGCGCGCGCTCCGGGGCGCAGACCCTTGTCCTGCTTGCCGCGCCGCTCAACTGCCTCATCTTGCGAGCTCTCTCCGATGGGCCCAAGCAACAGGTGGAGCTGCGGCGTCAGACGGGCTCTCCCGCCCAGACCACTCTGCGCGCCCAGGTGAAGCGGCTGACCGAGATCGGCGTGATCGAGCAGCACCGGACCAACCGCTTCCCCGGCACGCTCGAGTACGAGCTGACCGCACCGGGGCGGGAGCTGCTCTTCGTTCTCGGCGTCTTGGAGCGATGGCTCGAGAAGGCCCCCGATGGTCCGCTGGCGCTGGGCGGCAACGCGGCGAAGGCGGCGATCAAAGCGCTGGCCGAGGGTTGGTCGACGACGATGCTGCGCGCCCTCGCCGCGCGCCCGCTCTCGCTCACCGAACTGGACGGCGTCATCGCCTCGCTCAGCTACCCGTCGCTCGAGCGACGCCTCGGGGCAATGCGGCTCGCCGGCCAGGTCGAAGCGATCCCGATCCCCGGCAAGGGGACGCCGTACGCGGTCACCGACTGGCTGCGGGAAGGAGTCGCGCCGCTCGCCGCCGCCGCTCGCTGGGAGCGGCGCTACGTCCCGCAGGCCAGCGCCCCGATCGGCCGCCTCGACGCCGAGGCCCTCTTCCTGCTCGCCGTGCCGCTGCCGCGACTGCCCGCGGACCTATCGGGCCGCTGCCGGATGGCGGCGGAGATCCGCAACGGCAAAGAGCGACGCCTCGCCGGCGTCCTGGTCGATGTGAAGGAGGGCGCGATCGCCTCCTGTGCCACCAACCTGCAAGGCGATGCCGACGCCTGGGCCCTTGGCTCCCCTGGCGCTTGGCTCGACGCCGTCATCGCGCACGACACCGACCGCCTCGAGCTGAGCGGAGACTGCCGCCTCGCCCGCACCTTGCTCGACGGCCTGCACCGGGCCCTGTTCGGGGCTGCGATCCCGGACCGCCCCTGAGGGCTCCTCCCGGGCCAGGCTCATTCTGGTCCCTCTATGCGTACGGCAGCTCTCCCGTGTCGTGCAGCTCGTGGCGCAGCGAGTTGATCACCGCACCGGCCAGCAAGGCCAGGCTCAGCAGGTAGAACCAGAGCAGGGCGATCAGGACGAAGCCGAGCGTGGAGCCGAAGCGGGAGAGGCTGGAGACGTTGGAGAGGTAGAAGGGGAAGGCCCAGTTGGCGATCCCGGCGGCGATCGTGACGAAGACCGCCCCCGGCCAGACCGCCCGCCAGGGCATGTGGCCTTTCGGCACCGCCCAGAAGATCACGCAACAGATCGCGAAGACGACCAGCACAGCGGCGCCGAGCAGCAGCGCCGTGTCGATCGCTTTGATGTTGGAGAGGCCGAAGGGCAGTCGGTCGGTGCTGGAGACGAGCGCCGCCTCGATCGCCGGCAGCAGGATGCTGGCGGCGATGAAGAGCAGCACGACTCCCAACATCGTGAAGGAGAAGCGCTTCTGCTCGACCCAGCCGCGGGACTCGACGTGGTAGATGCGACCGAAGGCGGTGTCCATCGCCCCCCAGAAGGAGGCCCCGATCCACAGCGAGCCGAGGAAGGCGGCGATCCCGATCGTGGTCGAGTTCTCCTCGATCCTTTCCAGCACGTCGGTCAGCGTTCCCTGCTCGGTGTTGGGAAAGAGCCGTTGCAGGTCGTCCAGCACGCCCGTCTCCACCCCCTGGATCTTCAGCACCTGGCCGAAGACGAAGAGGACCAGCAGCGCGAAGGGGAAGACGGCCAGCATCAGGTTGTAGGCGACCATCGCCGAGAGCCCGGTTACGTTCTCGCGGTAGGCGCGCTGCCAGAAGGCGTGCAACCAGGGGCTGGGATGTCTCAGCGGATTGGGCATCGGGGCATTGACTTCAGAAACTGAAGCGCCTATCATGCGAACAGACGTTTGAGAGGTTTTCTTCGCGGACCGCGTCGCCGGTCCGCTTTTTTGACGCAGAAAGACGGGTGCAGAATAGATGCTGGTTGCAGAGCTTCAGGAGCTCGAGGAGGTAAAAGGGCTGGTCCACCGCGGCCAGCAGCTCGGCGTGCTCACCTTCGGAGACATCGCCTCGGCGGTCTCTGAGGTCGATCTCGACGAGTCCGACGTCGAGGATCTCTACGGGCACATCGAGAAGCAGGGCATCGAGCTGGTCGAGGACATGGACCCGGCCCAAAAAGCGGCCGCGGACGCGATGCCCGTCGACACCGGCAAAAAAGGCCGGCGCCGCTCCAAAGCCGCGCTCGACCTGAAACCGGACATGACGACCGATTCCCTGCAGCTGTTCCTCAAGGACATCGGCAAAGTCCGCCTGCTGACCGCCCAGGAGGAGGTCGAACTCGCCAAGCGGATCGAGCGCGGCGACCTCGACGCGAAGCAGAAAATGGTCGAGTCGAACCTGCGCTTGGTCGTCTCGATCGCCAAGAACTACCGCAACCAGGGCCTCCCCTTCCTCGACCTGATCCAGGAGGGGACGCTGGGCCTGGTCCGCGCCGCGGAGAAGTTCGACTACCGCAAGGGCTTCAAGTTCTCCACCTACGCGACCTGGTGGATCCGCCAGGCGATCGCCCGCGCCCTGGCCGATAAGGCGCGGACGATCCGCATCCCGGTCCACGTGGTCGAGAAGCTGAACAAGATCGGCCGCGCCGAGCGCAAGCTGGTCACCGAGCTGGGCCGCGAGCCGACTCCCGAGGAGATCGCCGAGGTGACCGGGATCGACCCCGAGGAGGTCGACTCGATCAAGCGCTCCGCGCAGGCCCCGGTCTCACTCGAGAAGCCGGTCGGCGACGAGGAGGAGTCGGAGTTCGGCCAGTTCATCGCCGACGAGAAGGCCGAGTCACCGTTCGACCGAGCGGCGGACCTGCTCACCAAAGAGGCGCTGAAGGAGGCGCTGGAGAACCTCTCCTATCGCGAGCGCCGCGTGCTGGAACTGCGCTACGGGCTCGGCGGCGAGCACCCCCGCACCCTCGACGAGGTCGGGCGCACGTTCAACGTCACCCGCGAGCGGATCCGCCAGATCGAGAACCAGAGCCTCAAAAAGCTGCAGCAGCTCGGCGAAGCGCAGAAACTGCGCGAAGTCACCTGAGCCTGCTGATCGAATCTAGGTCAGCTGAAAACGCAAGCGTTGAGGCCGTAGGTAGTTGCCAACTGGTCCGATGGCTTGAACGCCTTGGCCAGCTCCAGGTTTGACGAGAGGCTCTGTTTTTCGACAGCTTCGATCGCCTGCTGTTTCATGGAGAGCAGCACTTCGATCTGTTCCTCGTCGCCGCGCGGCGCCGGCAGGCTCGAAAGTTCATCGACCTCGTCACGAAAGACCGAAAGCAGAATCGGCTCGACCGCTTCCGGCCCGATGTCGCGAGCATTTAGCAGGCCATTCTGTTCTTGGTAAGAGGTGAGATTTTTGGCAACCTGTTCCCTGTTTTTTTCGCAGAGCGCCTGAGCCTGCTTGATGAACTCTGCTTTGGTGAGCGGAGCGCTCGCCTCGACGCTTGCGGCCGCTTGGCTGTCGCCGCCGCCGTTGTCGCCGCCACCGCCGCAGCCCGCCGCGAGCGCCGCAACGGTAAGTCCAGTCGCAAAAGCCGTGAATAGCCGGTTCATCAAAATCTCCCTTTTAGTCTGAAAATCCCGCCTTAGACTACATGTTCAGAGGCGAGCCTGCACAAAACAGGCCAATCCCTCCTCCAAGCGCCGCGCGCGTCAGCATCAAAGTTAATCAAAGATTCTTGATCATGGCGTGAAAAGCAGCTATGGATTGCCGTGTCCTCGATGGGGACAGGACAAGCGGGCTCGGAGAGCGGTGCTTGTCCGAGCCAATTTGAAAGGAACGACGATGACTCGCAATTTCAAGGCCTTCGGGCTCGCTTTTGTGGCGGCCTTCGTGATGCCGGCACTGGCGGCGTCGGCGGCCGAATTTCATAGCGAAGCGGACCACGCGATCCTTCAGGGACCCAGGGCGTCACGAACACGCTGACCATGAACGCGGGAACCCTCCACTGTTCAACGGTGACGTTCGAAGGTACATCTACCGAAACAACATCGACTGAATTCGCAGCCGTACCGCACTACACAGGATGCAAAATCACAAACTTTGGCCTTGAACAATAGTAGGCCTCACATACACACAGTCAGGTCTCTGCCCTGGCGGGGGTGGCGGCGAATTCCATAATGGAACCTATTCGGGCACCGCTCTGTATACACTCGAAAACCCAAATAACGAACACGTAGGCTTCTGGTACACCCCTTAAGGCTAGATTAGCCTGCAAAAAAGCCAATGGCAAAGATGCAGGGTCGTGAGCGACTCCCGCCTTGCGTCGTCTCAACGCACGCTGCAGCTGCGCGTCAGCGTCGAGGTTAGCCTGCTTCCGCCGGCGAACGAGAAGCTCGCCCGCGCCAGGGGGAAGACCCCGCCGGGGAAGCCCTTGGGAGCGGGACAGCCGGCGCTGACATAGCTACGCCGGGTTCCGCGGTAGGTGTATCGACGCGAAAGCTTCAGGCTGATGGCGGTGACATAGCCCCAGCTTCCGAGCGCCCGTGGCAGAGAGGCGGTGAGCGCGGTGCCGAAGGTGCCGTGCGCGAGGTGGTGAACCGCAAAGGTGATGATGAAGGAGCTGGCGAAGGGCTTGGCGGAGTAGATGTGGCCGAGCAGGACCGGTCGCCCGTTGCGGCGCCCGTTGAAGACGAGCAGCCGCCCGCGAGTGGGATAGGGCGCTTGGCCCGAGAGCACGATGTTTGCCCTGAAGCTGCCTTCGCCGACCAGCGAGCCACGGCAGGCGGCGAGCGCACGGCTACTGGAGGCAGGCTGGATCTGTCGCGGTCGGCAGACCGGCAGGCCGCGGTCGTCCAGGCGTCCGTGGCGATTGAATTCGATTTGGAGCCCCTTCAGCTGTGGCGGGTCGCTGTCGTCGGTGGTCGAGATGCGACCCCCGACGAACACGGCGATCGGCGCCGCACCGGTGCGCGGCAGCAGGCGCGGCGCGAGCTTGCCGGTGATGGTGACCCGCAGCTCGCCCTTCTGGACGACCTCGGCCCGGGCGAGCACCGCGCCCGCCAGGAGCGGCAATGCCACCAGCGCGACGGCGCCCTTCGCACGCCTGCTCATCGGCGCCTTCCCCGCCTCGAGTGGAGCCTGCCCCCGCTTGCCCGACCTCGCCGCCGCTTCGCCTTCGCTTCATGCCGGGCCCTGCGCCTATGCTTCGCTCGCCGTCGGCGCTTCGTCCACCGCCGCTGCGTCGCGGCCTTGCCGCGCGGCCGGACGGATAGCGGTGGGGAGCCGGTCGTGACAGCCGTCAGCGCGCTCGGCGCCATCGCAGGCGGTTGCGCTTCCCCTCCCGCGGCGGTGGGCACCGGCGGCACCCCGAGCCCGGCGGCGGGGAAGACGGCCGCGGTGAGGGCACCAGGCGCATAAGCGTAGACAGCCGCGCCTTCGCTGTTGCCGCTGGTCACGTAGATGCGGCCGGTAGCGCTGTCGACCGCGAGCCCCGGCGGCTGCGCGTCGATGACGTTGAATTTCAGCCGGCCGGCGTAGGCGCCGGAGGCCCCAAACGCGTAGATAGCCGCTTCGGGGCGTTCGAAGTATTCGGGCTGGAGGTTGTCGGCGACGTAGACCCTGCCGCTCGACTGATCGACCGCGACGGCGGCGTCGCGCAGGGAGACGAACTCCCCTTCGGGGGTGCCAAGCCCGTCGATCATGCCGACCGGGTTGACCGGATCGACCGCGGGATCGTAGACCTTGACGGTGTCATCGGCGGCATCGGGCACGTATAGGTAGCCGTCGGTGGCGGGGAAGGCTGAGACCGCGACGCCATAGCCATCGCCAAGGCTGCCCAACCCGATCCGCAGCGGGACGCCTTCGTCCAGGACCGGCGCACCAGAGGGTTCGTAGACCGCGATGTAGGTGCGGTCGTTCACGTAGACGTTGCCCGTGCCCGGGTCCACGGCGACACCCGTTGGGTGGGCTGCGTCGATCGTGGTGGCCGCGCCGTAAGGAGTGACGGAGGCGGGCGGGAAGGAAGATGGCGTGAACCTGACGACGTCTCGATGGAAGTTGTTGACGTAGAGGTTGCCGGCGGCGTCGACCGCCAGACCGCAGGGGCCGTCGATCGGATCCTCACCCGGGAGCTGGGCACGGTACTCACGGGAGGATTTGAAGACGTCCACGTTGTGGTGGTAGTAGTCGGAGACGTAGAACTCGCCAAAGGAATCGACCGCGAGCCCACACGGCCCTTCGAAGCCGGTGCCCGGGGGCGGATATGGTTTGTGCGCCGATCCTTCCTTCGCTTCGCTGGCATAGAAGACGAACAGGGGGTCGATGGGATCCCCCCGCGCGGGGGCGGCACCCGCGCCGAGCGCCAACACCGCCGCGCATAGCGCCAGCAGCCAGAAGCGGCGGGCAATGGGCACGATCATCCCTCCCTCCGCCCGCGCCGCCGTGAAGGCTCCCCATGCCCCTCGCACTGGCCACGCAGCTTCGTCTTGAACACCCTGCCCCGGTTGTTCTGGCCGAGTGCTTTCACGGTCGCCGAGGGCGGCGAGGCGCAGATATTGGCCGAGTTGACCAGGAGGCCATGCCTGCCACCCCGCATCCTCAACACGAACCTCGTGATCGGCGCATCGGGAAGGTCGTTGAACAGAGTGCGGATGCCGTTCTGGGCGGGTCCGATTCGCCCAGCGAGGACGATGTGGACCTCGTCTCGGCGCAGTGAGGCGACCAGGTCCGGCAGGCGGTTGGAGGAGGAGCGCAGATAGACCGGGCCGTGTAGGGGGCCGTCGAAGAGCGGCGTGAAGGCGACCGCGCGACCGTAGACCGATCCGGGCGGGCATGCGTCCGCGGCAAACTGCTGCCGGGTGCAGACGTCGCGGATGTGGTTCTGGGCCAGAAACTCCGAATGGGGCATGGTGACCGCGATCCGTTTCAGGTTGGCGTCGCCCGACCGGGCGGCGAAGACCACGCGCAGCGCCGGGTAATCGCCACGGCGCGACCCACCCCGCAGCCGCAACCCCAGCTTCGGGCGGAAGCCGAGCGTCAGGCAGTTGAGGAGCTGGAAGTGGTTGGAGAGGGTCACGGTGGAGTCGTCGGAGGGATCGCCGAAACGAGCACCCGAGCCGGTCAAGGTGGAGGTCACCTCCGAGGGTTCGCAGCTGGTCGGGTTGCGAGTGAACTCGGGTCGGTCCATGAGGACGCGAATCTCGCGCAGGCGCAGCGGGATGCCGGCGAGGATGTGCGGAATCGGGTCCGACTCGCGCGAGTCGATGCTTAGCTGGGCGGTGAGAGGGTCGACTTCGAAGGCCGAGCGGATGACGATCGTGCCGAGGTCGAATGGGCCCACCGTTGCCGCGTCGATCGCCACGATCGAGAGTGGCGAGCCATGGTACGGGCCGGCAAGGTAGACCCTGCCCGGCGCGTAGGTGAGGGCGAGGCCGACCCCGTAGCCAGTGACGGTGTGGCCGATCTCGCTTGCCGCCGGACAGGAGGGATCCGCGAGCTCGGCGATACCCCTCCTCCCTCGCGCCGCCGCGATCGCCGCATCGGGGCAGAAGGGGATGCCGGCGAGGCGGCCGGTGATGCCCCGCGGAAGCACTGCGGAGTAGGAGGTGATCTCCTGCTCGGCGTCGCTGCGCGTCAGATGGAGGTAAAAGGGGGTGTAGGAGCCGACGTTGGAGTTGATCGCGCCGGCCACGGCGCGCGGATGGAACGGTGCGGTTGCGCCGCTCGGGCAAGGCCCGCCGCCGATCCCCGTCTCGATCTTGGAGTCGGTACCGGCCCGGACGACGGCGAGAGCACCCACCCACGGGGTCAGCTCGATCCGCGTGGTGGCCGCGCCGCAGGCGGGCGGGGTGACGAGCGGGGCCCGCTGGCCCGCGCGGAGGTGGACCTCGAGGTTGGTGTAGGGGAACTGGGGGAGGTCGTCGAAGCTGGCCACCAGGCGGCCCGTGAGTGGGTCGGCCACGACCTTTCCGGCGACCTTGATCAGGATCCCTCGCTGGGGAGACTTGGTGACGAGGTAGACCGCGATCAGCGAGTCGAACGGGTTCTCGGCGCCCGCCGACCCGGTCGTCGGGTCGTCGGGCTCGGCGAGGTAGATCGCGCCCTCGAGCCGTTCTTCGAAGAGCGGCGTCTCGACCCTGAAGTCACCGATCTTCGCCGCGTTGGGACAGCCCTCGCCCTGCGGGGAGAAGGCGGCCTCGGCGGCGTACTGATCCGGCGTGCAGGACCCCAGCCCCGCCCCCACCGAGGGATTGATCGTGACCCCTTCCGGCAGGGAGACCACCGCCCGCTTGACCTGCGATGCCACCCGGCTGCCGGGCTTGGTGAGCCCTTCGTCCCTGTTGACCAGATCGAAGCTGAAGCCACTCGACGAGGAGGCCTTGCGATCGGTCAGCTGACCGATTGGATCGGGCTCGAAGAGCAGACCCTCGCAGCCTTCGAGGTCTACCGGTTGACCCTGTCCGTCGCGGCTGAGAAAGCTGGTCGAGACGGTCGCGGGTTGCTGCCAGGATCTCGCGCTCGCCCTGAAGATGAGCGGCCCCTCGCAGGCCGCCGGCAAGCTCAGGTAGGCGAGCGGCGGGTGCTGCGCCGCCGGGCCGACCGAGCATTTGGCCCAGGGGAAGCCGGGCTCTGCCTCGTTCAGGCAGTTGCCCCGCTCCCCGTCGTGGGCGGCGCCCCAGGGAATGCCCCAGACCGCCAGCTCGAGCCCGTAGACGTCGAGCGCCTGGGGGAAGTTGACCGAGTCGAGCGTGAGGGCGTACTGGCCGGCGGCGCCAGGGCGAGCATGGAAGCTGAGCACGGTCGGGGTCCCGAACGGAGCAAAGCCAAGCTGGGCGGGAAACCCAGGCGAGGGGACGAGGTTGAAGACGCCGAAGCGGCGCGTCGCGCCGCCGCCGAGGCTGGTCTGGACCTCGACCGTGCCGACCTGGGTCGCCTCGGGGCAGCTCTCCCCCGAGCGGCTCTCTTCGAAGGGCGAGACGCGCGGGGTGTGGAACTCCACCGCCGTGCACTGGGGCAGCGCCGCCGGGTTCCCGATCAGCCCAGGCGGCATTTCTATGTGCAGGTCGCGCAGGTCGCCATCCGAGAAGGGGACGCCGGGCTGGCCTTCGAATTCCCCGGCCAGGTTGAAGTTGACCTTGGCGGTGAGCGAGTAGGGGTGCGAACCGGCGACGGCATCGGCTGAGCCGCCTTCGGCGCGCGCGGTCATTTCGAAGCCTTCGGCGCCCGGCAGAAAGCCGAAGCCATGGGTGGTGGTGAAGGTCTCTGGGGCGCTGGTGGCGGCGCCCGCGGCGTTCTCGGCTTCGAGGCGGTAGTGGTAGGTGGTCTCCGGGATGAGCCCCGAGACCGCGGCGGCGGCGTGGCGGTCTTCGCTGCCCGAGCCCGCCGCGAAGCTGGACGTGCTCCTCGCTTCCGTAAAGCCGCCCGCTTCGAAGCCGGCCTGATCGACGTACTGGAAGGCATAGGTGGTTGGTTGCCCGCCGGGGTTGACGGTGCCCTTCAGCAGCGCCGAAACCCCCTGGATGTTCGTCGCCGAGATGGCGCCGGCCACGGGGGCGGCTGCCCGAGCCGTGGCGACGGCCAGCAAGGACACCGCCATAGCGGCGATCGCGATTGCCATGGAGCGCCTCACCGCGGTGCCCCGCGGTGGTGGCCGGGGCGATGGCGTGCGCAGCTGCGGCGATGGTGGTGACAGCGGCGCCGGTCGTGACGGTGGGCGCTGCGGCGCCGCCTCGCCTTGGCGTAATGGACCGCAGGGTTGCCGGGGCCGGTTATCAGGGTGGTGACGGCCGGGTCCACGGGTTCGGACGGCAGGCTCTGGCAGGCGTCGCCCTCGCAGGGGATCGGCGTCGGCGGCACCGGGAAGCCGCCGCCCACACGGGCGTCGTAGAGATCGACCGAGCCGGGATCGGAGGGCACCAGCGAGCCGTCGGTCAGGAAGAAGACGTCCGATCCGCTGTCTGAGGCATCGACGAAGGAGGCGCCTGGGGTCGTCTTGCCGCTCGAGACCAGGCCGATGCAGCCGCCGCTCCGGGAACAGCCCCCGACGCCCTGCGCCTCCCACTCATAGACGTCGGGGGCGCGGTTGGTGTCCGCCAGGACCAGCGCGTCTTCGGAGTCGAAGAAGAGGCGCCCGCCGTCCGCGGAGAGGGCGCGGGGCTTATAGGAATCGGTGGCTCCTGGCCCTTCGCCGTTTGGGATCGCGCCGGGTATCGAGGAGGGCCCGATCGGCCGCCCTTCGGTGGGATTGCAGGAGATGCAGGCCAGAGTGGCTGCTGCGTCGTCGTAGAGATAGACCTCAGCGTCGGGTTTGCCCGTGGCGAGGTCGGTGTTGTCGTAGCCGGTCAGGGCGGCCGCGGAGAGGAAGGCCAGGCGGGTGCCGTCGGCGCTCACCCTCGCCGTGCCGGTGGTCGGCGGGTAGTTGCCTGGGTCGGCGGCGGCAGCGATTTCGGTCGTGGCGGCACCGTGCCGGAGGAAGAGGCCCGCAGCAGTCAGGTAATAGACGTAGGAGCCGTCCTCGGAGGCGCCGAGCACGCCCTGCACCTCGCCGGCCGGCGTCAGGTCGGCGACCGACTCGGAGGCGGCGTCGTAGCGGAAGAGGTGCTCGGCCTTGGTGAAGAAGGCAACCGAGCCGTCGGCGGCGGCAGTCTGGAAGCTTCCTTCCCCCCCGACCGCCAGGTCGACCAGCTTCGTCTGCCCGGCGGCACGCAGATAGAGGTTGCCGCTTTCGAGGCTGTTCCAGTAGATGTGCGAGCCGTCGTCCGAGACCGCGCGAGCCTGGGCGGCGAGCACGGCGCCCGGGGTGCCCTGGGACTGGCCCGGCAGCAGGTTGATCGAGCTCAGCCCCGCCCCCGACCACTCGTAGAGGTTGGGCCCATTGGGATCGCAGCCTTCTCCTTTCATCGCTTCGACGGCGTTTGGCGTCAGCGCCGCGCAGCTGGACAGAACGACGTGACGCAGGTCGGCGGCGGCGCCGGCGAAGCCGAGCTCGAACTGCGCCGGGCCGGGGGCGAATTCGCTCACCTCCGAGGAGGTGATCAGCGCCTCGAAGCTCCCAGTGGCGTTGTCGCGCAGGTAGTAGTTCTGGTATCCGGCCGGTGCCCCGGTGCCCGGCAGCGGCGGGTTCGCCACCGCACAGCCCTCGCCGCCGCCGCGGCAGTGACGGCCGTTCAGCAGGAGCCCGCGGGCGAGGTCGCCCGAGAAGAGCTGGTAGGGGACGCCATCGGGCTCGTCGCCGTAGGAACCGGAGACCAGCGGCACGGTGATGTTCTCCGTCGACCACGATTCCGCACCGCGGCGGGAGATGTACTGGCTGGCGGTCGGGGCGCCGGGGGCGGACTCGCCGAAGGAGGCCGAGGAGCCGTAGGTGACCCATCTCCCGTCCGCCGCGGCCTGCAGGACGCCACCGCCGGCGTTGGCGCCGGGGGGATCGACCTGACCGCCGTTCTTGTCCACCGGCGAGACCATCTCCCAGCCGCGGTCGTCGAGGAGGCGCGAGCCGCCGCCGAAGCCCAGGGTGGTGATGCCGAGCGTCGGGCTCGCCGCCGAGCCGGCGGAACTCCGGGCAACCAGTCGGTAGGAATAGGCGGTTTCCGGCGCCAGCGGCGAGAGCGGTTGGGAGACGGCGATCGCGCTCGTGCCCGAGCCGAGAGGGGCATCGGCCCCCGATGGTGTCCTGGCGGCGCCGGCGAAGCCTTCCTTGCCTTCCGCCAGGTTCGCCTGGTAGGCGGCTTTCGGGATGTACTCGAAATGGTAGGTGGTGAAGAGTCCGTCGGGATCGATCTCGGCGTGCAGGCGCGCCGAGGTGGCGAGGACCTCAGAGGCCCAGACCGCGCCGATCTGCGGCGGGCCCGCCGCCCGCGCCGTCGATCCGCCCGCGACCAGGGCGGCAAGGAGACCGACCAGGACGACGGTGCCCAGCCGGCGCCGTCGCGCCCAGCCGGCGGGCACTTCTCGGCGCCTTCTACCGCGCCGCGCGCTGCCGGCGCGGGGCGGCGCGAAGGTGTTGGCGCTGATGCCTTCGCTGGGCGCGGCGCTGTGTTGCTGAGGCTACCTGACCTCCCACGCTCTTCACCGTCGAACGCATTTCCCTCGCTCCTTCTTCCCTATGGCGCTTGACCGGGTTCCCCTGTTCCCCCAAAGCCAAGCTAAGTAGCAAGACGATATCGGAACGTTCTAATGCTTGTCAAGGAATTACACAGGGCCGGGAGCCCTCCCGGCCCCTGTGTCATCCGTCATTCATTGGCCGTCCCCGCTGGGCGAGCCAAGCGCTGCGATCTTAGGGCTATGGCCAGGTGCCCGCTTCGTGCCAGATGCCTACGTGGTTTCCATTTGTGTCCTCGCCTGTAAAGAGAATGGAGCCTGAGGCGGTACCGTTGCTGAACCCACCGGTGCCACCGGGGCAGACCCCGGTCTGTGTGTAGTTGACGCCCGTAGCTGTCCAGGTCAACTTGACTTCGCGTGTAGTGCCTGAGCCCATGTTTTGGTAGTCGACACTACTGATTGTCTGCGGGTGAAAGGTGATCACGCAAAGCGGTGCTGTGACTTCGATTGCGGAGCCTAGGCCTGTGTTGCATTCAAGATGCACTTGGCCGGTTGTTGTAAGCAGGTAGTGGCAGCCATTCATGTCTACAATCGCGTTGACCGTTTCAAGGCCATAGTTTGTGATCTTGCATCCTTGGTAGTTTGGTGCAACTGTGCTCGAACTCGATGTTGTTTCGGTGGATGTGCCCTCGAACGTCGCCGTTGTGCAGTGGAGGGTTCCTGCGGCGACGGTGAGCGTATTCGTGACCCCCTGGGTCCCTGTAACTGTCGTGTGGTGCACTTCGCTGCGAAAGTCCGCCGACGCCCCCGACGCCACCAGCGCCGCCATCGCGAAGGTCGCCACGAGGGTGAGCCCGAGGGCTTTGAAATTTCGAATCATTAGTCTGTTCCTTTCGGATCGACCGGTTGCCGCTGCACCCTCCCGAGCGCCGCGCCCGCCCCCTCTTGTGAGGGGCAGGACAATCCATAGACGGCTTTCGGCAGATAGTCAAGAAATGTTGACTATCTCCGGAAGAACCGCATGGGCCGGGGGCTCTGGGCAACGTCTTCCCTGCTAAGCGCGTATGACGATCTGGCGCGCGCGCCAATCGGCACCCCGCGCCAATCGGCGCCGCTCACATCGAAACGAGCCATACTTGTCAAGGAATGACACAGGGCCGGAATCACTCCCGGCCCTGTGTCATCCGTCATTGGCCGTCCCCGCTGGGCGAGCCAAGCGCTGCGATCTTAGGGCTATTCCCAGGTGCCTGCTTCGTGCCAGATGCCTACGTGTTCGCTGTTTGTATTCTCGCCTGTAAAGATGACAGTTCCATTGTAGGTACCGTTATGGAACGTCCCGCCGCCACCGGGGCAGAGATTGCTCTGTGTGTATGTGATGCCCGGTGCTGTCCAGGTCACCTTGACTTCGCGTGTGGTGCCCACGCTTAGGTTATCGAAGCCGACGTGACTGATCGTCTGCGGATGCACGGTGATCGTGCATAGCGGTGCTGTGACTTGGATTGCAGAGCCTAGGCCTGTGTTGCATTCGAGATGCACTAGACCAGTTGTTGTAAACAGGAAATGGCAGCCGTTCATCTCTGCCGTCGCAATGACCGTTTCAAAGCCAAAGTTTGTGATTTTGCATCCTGTGTAGTGCGGTGTAACTGTGATCTGACTCGATGTTGTTTCGGTGGATGTGCCCTCGAATTCCGCTATCGAGCAATGGGTGGTTCCCGCGGCTAGGGTGAGCGTGTTCGTGGTGCCCTGGGTCCCTGTAATTATCGTGTGTTCTGCTTCGCTGCGGAAGTCCGCCGATGCCGCTGAGGCCGCCACCGCCGACATCGCGAAGGCGGCCACGAAGGCGAGCCCGAGGACCTTGAAATTGCGGATCATTAGTCTGTTCCTTTCGGATCGACTGGTTGCGCTGCGCCCTCCCGAGCGCCGCGCCCGTCCCTCCCGTGAGGGGCAGGGCAAATCCATAGCCACCGTTCAACGGATAGTCAAGAAATGCTGATCAGCGACGGGTGGACCGCGTTGGCCGGGCGCTCTGGGCAACGTCTTCCCTGCTGAACGCGTATGACGGATTGGCGCGCGCGCCAATCGGCGCACCGCACGGATCGGCGCGCCGCCTTCGCTACCGCGCCGCGCGCAGCCGGTGCGGGGCGGCGCGGCGGTGCTGGTGTTGGTGCCTTCGTTCGGCACGCCGCTGCGCGGCGCAGCGGCTGTTTTGCAGCAGCGGGCTGATGTCGTGCACCTTGCCGTTTTGCCCGTCGAAGAGAGCGCTCACGCGGTGCTCGCCGCGGCAGATGTTGGTCGAGTTCTGCAACAGGCCCTTGCTGCCGCCTTTCATGGTCAGCACGAACGTGGAGACCGGGGCGTCGGGAGCAGCTTCGAAGGTGGTGCGGATGCCGCCCCGCACCGAGTCGACGCGGCCGGCCAGCTCGACCTCGACCTGGCCGCGCAGGGCGATGACCAGGTCGGGCAGGTTGTGGCTGGAGGAGCGCAGGTAGACCGGGCCACGCAGCGGCTCGTCGAGCAGGGGGCTCTTGGCCACCGCGTAGCCGTAGATCGAGCCTTCCGGGCAGGCATCCACGGCGAACTGCACCCGGGTGCAGATAGTGCGGATGTGGCCCTGGTCGAGGAACTCCGAATGCGGCAGGGTGACAGCGGCGCGGGCGATGTTGGCGCCCCCCTGGGGCATCCTCAGCACCGCTCTGAACTTCGGGTGAGCGCCGCGATTGGTCTTGCCGAAGAGCCGGGTGGACAGCTTGGGGGCGAAGCTCAACCTGCCGCATTCGGCGACCTGGAAGCGGCTCGCCAGCGAGGCGGGCTGCCCCAGGGTGGAGATCGAGAGGCCGCCGATCGCGAGCGGATCGCAGTTGGTCGGGTTGAGGGTGAAGTTGGGGCGGTCGATCTTCACCGCGATCGTGCGCACGTCGAGCGGGATCCCCTGCAGGATGCTCGGGATCGGATCCGACTTGGCGGTGATCTGGGCGGTTTCGGGATTGACGTAGAGGGCGGTCCGCACCACCACGGTGCCGAGGTCATAGGGGCCCGCGGCAGCCGGGGTGACGATCGCCAGGCTGAGCGGGGCGCCTTTGTAGGGGCCGGTCAGGTAGGCCTTGCCCTGCGCATAGAAGGGGGCTGGACCGGCGCCGGCGCCGACGTCGACGACACCTACTTGGGAGGCCGCCGGACAGCTCGGGCTCGCCTTCTCCCCATTGCCGGGCTTGGCGGCCGCCGCGGCGAGCGCGGACTCGGGGCAGTAGGGGATGCCGGCGAGCTTGCCGAGCAGCCCCGGCGGCGTGGTCACAGTCAGCGAGGCGAATTCCTGGGAGCCGTCTTCGCGGCGCAGGTGCACCACGAAGGGCGAGTAGGCGCTCGCGATCGGGGCGATCGTGCCCGCGTCGAAGGCCGGGGAGTTGGGCAATGCGGCCTCGCTGGAGGCACAGGCGGAGCCGTTGGCGCCCTGGCTGATCGCGTAGGTATCAGACGGGGTCGCCGGCGGTCCCGATTCGGGTGCCGACCACGGGGTCATCTCCGAGGTCGTGCTGTAGGTGCCGCAGGTGGCCGGGGTGCGCAGGGGAGCAAGCGCGCCGCCGAAGAAGTCGAGCTTGAAGTCTTCGAAGGGAAGCTGGGGGTTCTCGTCGAAGGTGGTCGTGAGCTGCCCGGTCTGGGGGTCGGGCTGCACGTGGCCGGCGAGCTTGACGACGACGCCGGTCTGGGGGTCGTCGACGGCGATGTAGATCGCCAGCAGCGAGTCGAAGGGGTTGTCGTGGGGCATCGCCACGTAGACGCTGCCGAAGAGCGGGTGATCCAGCAGCGGGTTTTTGACCTCTTTTAGCAGCGGGGTCTTGACTTCTACCGTGCCGATCTTGGAGCCGTCGGGGCAGCGGGCCGGCTGGGGGCCGTGCAGTTCGATCTGCGCCGAGGAGCAGGCCTCGAGGCCGTTGGCACCCGAGGGGTTGATGACCAGGCCCTTGGGCAGGGTGACGACGGCCTTACGCACGTCGGCCTCGCCGAGCCCTTCGGGCTCGTTGTTCTGGGGAATGTGGAGATGCGCCGTGAGGCCGCTGGGCGAATCGGCGACGTTGGTCGTCGGCCGCGCTTCCAGGCTGGGTTCACGTGGGAATACCCAATCAAGCAGGTTGCAACCGCTCGGCGCCGGCGAGGTCGAGGTCGCCCGCTGGAAGGCGCCGGGATCGGTCCAGATGTTGAAGCTCATCTCTACGGCGAGCGGATCCTCGCAAGAGGTGGGCAGCCGCAGGAATGGCTTCTCGTCGGCGACGCCGGCTTTGCAGGAGTCCAGCGAGAGCGGCTTCGTTTGATCGCCGCTGTTCAGGCAGTGGCCCCGCAGCGGGTCGTGGCTTTCGTTGGCGGGGACGCCCCAGACCGTCACGCTGGCGGCGGTCACGCGCTTCAGCTGCGAGGTGTTTTGCAGCTGCGCGGAGATGCCGTAGTCTGAGCCGGTTCGCAGCGAGGTGTTGATGTAGAAGGGGAGGCTGGCGATCTGGAAGCCGAGCTGAGCGGGCATCCCTTTCGGCGGCACCAGGTTGTAGAGGGGGGCCGAGATCAGGGTGCCTTCGCCTTCGAGCTGCTGCACGAGCACCAGCCCGACCGCGGCGCTGTCCGGGCACTCGTTGATCGGATGCGCGGCTTCTTTGTTGGAGACGGTGTTGAACTGGCGAACGGTGCAGAGCGGGGTCGCGGTCGGGTCACCGACAAAGCCCGGCGGCAGCTTCACCTCGATGTCCTTGACGTCCCCCTCGGCCGGCACGAAGGCGGCGGGGCCCGATGGGGGCCCGAGGTTCGTGTTGATCGCGAAGCTGGTCGTGTACTGGTAGGGGTGGGAGCCGGCCTGTTCGGCGAGCTGCCCGGCGACCCCTCTCGGCGCGGCGCGGAACTCCTGAAAGCCGGCCAGCGCGGGTTTGGAGCTCGCTTCGTTTTGGGAGGTGGCCGAGGCCAGCGGGGCGCCCCCTCCTTCGATCTGGGCGGCGTTGATGAGCGGGCCCGAGGCTCCGCCGGGAACAGCGACGTGGACGATCATGCGCAGCGCTTCGCTCACCCCCAGCAGCGCCGGTTTGGATCCCGGCAGTTCTGAGGGCACCGTGCAGGTCACGACCTGCGCTTCGCCGACGACTTCGGTTTTGCAGAGGCTGGGGCCGAAGTCCGACTGTTTCCCCGCCGAGAGCAGCGGCAGCTCGACCCCTTCGACCGTGAGGCCCGCCGGCAGCGTGTCCGTGATGGTCAGCGGGTTGCCGTCGGCGGGTGCGCCGCCGTTGTTGGAGACCGTCACTTCGTAGGAGCCTTCCCCGCCGGGTTCGAAGTTCGTCGGCACCGCCAGCGAGTTGATGCTCCAGGACGGCGCCGACCCCGGGCTCACGGCGAGGGCCGGCGGCACCCAGGCGAGGGCAACGACGATCGCGGCGGCTGACCAGACAAGCCTTCCTTCGATCACTTGGCGGCCCTCCGGTCGCGGTTGGCTCGGTGGTGGCGTGCGCGTTTGCGGTGCTTGGCCTTCCGGTGCCTGCTTACGCACTTGCCATTGCGCCTGACCTTGCCTTTGCGGCAGCGGGCCGGGGACGGGTCGAGGGGGCCAACGAAGCCGGGGGTCCCCGCCGGGGAGGGACTTGGGGCACGGGTCCCTTCGCCGCGACAGCCTTCGCCTTCGCAGATTGGTGGTGGTAGCGGTTCCGGGAAGCCGCCCCCGGCGCGGGCGTCATAGATGTCGTAGCGTTCGTCCACATCGGCCCCCACCAGCTGCTGGCGGGTGGAGATGAAGACGTCATCGCCGCTCGAAGAGGCGTCGATGAAGTAGGAGTCCTCATCGCTTACGCCGCTCGAGATCAGCGCGAGGCAGCCGCCGGAGGCAGCGCTGAAAGTGGCGCTTTCGCTCGTGCAGCCGCCCACCCCTTCGCGCTCGAACTCATAGACGTCGCGCACGTCGTTGGTGTCGCGGGGGTCGAGTGCGTCGAAGCTCTCGAAGAAGAGGCGCCCGCCGCCATCGGAGAGGAAGCGCGGCTGTTCGTAGGGAAGCTTCCAATTGGTGAGCGCGGCGGCCCCGAGCGGCCTCGCCTCGCTGGGGTTGCAGGAGGCGCAGAGGAGCTCGTCTTCTTCGGCGCCATAGAGGTATACGTCTTTGACTGCTTCACCACTGCCCTGCTTGGTATTGTCAAAGCCGGTCAGGGCCTCGATCGAGAGGAAGGCCAGGTGGCGCCCGTCGGGACTCACCCGGGGGGAGCGGAATTCGGGGCCGGGCTGCCAGTTGGCGTTGTCGACTTCCCCCGGCGCCAGCCGCGCGATGAAGCGCAGCGGCTGCCCTTCGTGCCAGAGGTAGAGGTTGTTCTGGCCCGCTTTCGCTTTCTGGGGCAGGCCACTCTGCAGCTCGACGGCGGCGCCCTCGTTTTCGGCCAGCACGCCGTTGGCGACGAAGTAAACGTAGTCGCCGGCCTCCGAGGCACCGAGCACGCCTTGCACACCGGCGGCTTTGCTGGCGGCGCTCAGGTCGCTGAGCCGTTCCCCTTTGGGTGCGTCGAAATCGTAGCGGTAGAGGTCTTGGGCATTGGCGCCGGCGGTAAGTTTGTTTTGGTCGGTGAAGATGACCTTCGAGCCGTCGGCGCTCGCCGCCCAGAACTGACCGCCGCCGGGCGGGCCGGGGCCGCCCTGGGGGAGGTCGAGCTGGACCGTTTCGCTGCCGCCCAGGCGGGCGAAGAGCCCCGCGCCGCCGCCAAGCGTCCAGAAGATCCGCGAGCCATCGGCGGAGATCGCGTGCTGGACGTTGCCGCGACCCATACGGCAGCCACCGTCTCCTCCTGCTACTCCCGCCGCTCCGAAGCCGATGCCACTTGACGGCGATGCGGGCATCCCCGTCGGCAGGACGCTGACCAGGCGCAGCCCTTCGGCCGCCGACCATTCGTAGAGGCTGAAGCCGTTCCCTTCCGGCGCGTCGGGGGTGAGCGCCCCAAACGCGGCGAAGATCACGCGCCCGAAGTCCGCCGAGGCGCCCCCGTAGGCAACGCAGTAACCCTCCCCCCCTTTGGGAATCGTCGGTTCGACGTCGGTCAAGAGCGTCAGGGCCCCGCTGGCGTTGTCGCGCAGGTAGAGGTTGTCGACGCCCGGCGTCGCCCCACAGCAAAGCGGCGGTTCGAGCACGACCAAAACCGTGCGCGAGAGGTCGGGTGAGAAGCCGCGCACCGCGTTTTCTATCCTGCCTCCCTGGTCGGGCGGGGTGATGTTCTGCGTCGACCAGCCGCTCGATTTGCGGCCCGAGAGGTACTGGTTGTTCTGCGGCGCGCTGACAGCTTCGCCGAAGGCGGTGCTGGATTTGTAGCTGATCGCTTCCCCGCTCGGGGAGGCCTGCAGGAGCGCGTTGCCGGTTCCTCCCTGCGGTGCCAATTCGGCGCTGTTCTTCTGCGGCGGCGAGACCATCTCATAGGCCCGACAGTCGGGCAGGTTGGCTGAGGCGCCGACGCGGAAGGCCGCATTCGCGAGGCATTCTTCGGGCTGGGGAGCCGCGAAGGTGGTGAAGGTGCGATCTTCGCCTGGGACCACGCATTCTTTGCCTGCTTCGCATTCGCCGATCGCGACGAAGCTGTAGTGATAGGTGGTGCCCGGTGAAAGTCCGCTGAGCGGGACGCCGGCAGTGGCCACCGCGATGCCACCTTCCGCCCCAAGCGGGTCGCCAGGGGCAGGGGGCTGCTCTTCGCAGGGTTCCACTGCCCCTTCGCATTCTTCGAGGCCGTAGCGCACGTAGTAGGTGGTCGAGGGAGAGAAGTGGGGGTTGATCTCAGCCTTCAGCACGGCGCTCGTGGTGCCGACCGAGGCGGCGTACTGGGTCTCGATCGTCGGCGGTTCGACTTCAGGGCCTTCGCATCCAGGGTCCGACCCGTAAGCGCTGATGTGGCCACTGCGAACGGAGACGTAGAGGGCCCCGAGCCCTTCGCCGCCTTCGCAGTGCGAAGTGGCGAGGCCGCTCAACCCCACGTTGGCGCCTTCCTGAGCGAAGAATTTTTCTTTTTCGGCTTCTTCTGCGTCGGGGATGAGCTTGTTGCCCGCGGGGTCGAACTCGACCACCCTCGGGTCCAATTTTGGACTGCCGAAAGTAGGCGGGTCTTCGACCGCGTATACGTCGCCGGCGGAATCGAGTGCGATCGCGCCCGGGCCTTTCAGGACGCCTGCCACGGGAAAGGATTTCGGTTCCCCGGGTTTCCCCGTCGGGTTCAGCTTGCGCACCTTTTCCTCGCCGCCCAGCACCATTTCCTCGCCGCCCAGCACCACGTAGAAGTTGCCGGCACCGTCGAGTGCCAGCTGCTGCACGGTCTTGCCCGCCAGTTCTTCGGAGAGTTTGACTTCTCCTTTGAATTTGCCGTCGGGGCCGAATTCCTGAATCCGGCCTTTGTCGCCGACGAAGATCGTGCCCGCTGGGCCGGCGGCAACGTAGTTGCCCACTTCGGTGTTGGCAAACTGGCCGTTGCCGGTGCCGATCGTGCCTAGGCCGCATTCGTCGCCGCCAACGAGGTTGGCTTTGGTGCAAATGTTCGCTTTGGTCGTCTTGTTTACTTCGCCACCGAACATCAGCAGGAAGTTGCCGGCGGAGTCGAACTTCTGGACGCGGGCGTTTTTTTCTCCTTCAGACCGGCTATCGAAGACGTATATGTCATCGCTCGAATCGACAGCGACGCCCTGTGCTCCAGTGAACTGGCCGGGGGAGGGCCCGCCGCTCTGTCCCGCGCGGCAGACATCGCCGTTGGCGGGAATGCAGATCTCGTAGTTGGCGCCGCCCTGAATGGTTTTGACGGTGGCGGTCGCGGCACCGCCGGTAAGGGTCGAGCTGACGGGCTGAAGCGGGGGGATGTCGGCGTCCGTGTACTTACCGGTGAATTCGATCGTGTAAGGTTTGGTGCCGCCTGCATCACCAGGGCCGCCGCTGACGGTGATGTCGCCAGGGACCGGACTTTCCAGGCCCTCGAGCGCGGCTTCGACGCTCCCTGCGCCTTCGCCTTTGCCAGCCGGGGCGTTGTAGGCGATCGGGGTGGTTTCCTGCTGTTTGCTGCCACCGTCCAAGAAGGTGTTGATGAAGCGAAGGCGGTAGCTACCCCCGGTGGCGCTGACCGTCAGTTCCTGGCGCTCGTTCTGCGGTTTGTTATCCGGGCCGGATGCGACGACGCCCCAGCCCCAGGCCCTGATGAATTTTCCTAGCGAGGTGAACTCGACGATTCGCGCGTTGTTTTTGTCGGCCACGAAGAGATGGCCCGTTTTCGGATCGACGCCGATGCCCGACGGATCGTTGCACTGCCCCGCCCCCGAGCCCGGTTCGCAGAAAGGCGGCACGAATTGCGGCGGGGCCGTTGCCGAGGCCGCAGTGGGAAAGCTCGCCAAAGGAAGCAGCGCCAGAAGCGTCACAGCCGCAGTCAACGCCGCTAACTGCCCAGCCACCCTCCTCACCGTCGAACGCATTCCGCTCCTTCCTCCCTGTGGCCGGCCGCTTGGCCGTTTCCCCTGTCCTGCCCGAGCAAATCAGGCAAAGAGGCACGATATCGGAACGGGTCAATACTTGTCAAGGAATGACACAGGGGCCGGGATCGCTCCCGGCCCCTGTGTCTTGCCAATGGCCGTCCTAACTAGGGCCAGCCAGCGCTGCGGTTTGTTGGGCCTATGGCCAGGTGCCCGCTTCGTGCCAGATGCCTACATGGTTTCTGTTTGTGTCCTCGCCTGTAGCGGTGACGGTTCCATTGTAGGTTCCGTTATGGTATGTGTTGTTGCCACCGGGGCAGGTTGCTGACTGTGTGTATGTGATGCCCGTTGCTGTAGCGGTCACTCTAACTTCGCGTGTAGTGCCCGAGCCTATGTTTGCGTAGTCGACACTACTGACTGTTTGTGGGTGCACGGTGATCACGCAAAGCGGTGCTGTGACTTCGACTGCAGAGCCTAGGCCTGTGTTGCATTCGAGATGCACTTGGCCGGTTGTTGTAAGCAAGTAGTGGCAGCCGTTCATGTCTACCGTTGCGTTGACCGTTTCAACGCCAAAGTTTGTAATTCTGCAGTTTTCGTAGGTCGGTGTAATTGTGATCGAGCTCGATGTTGTTTCGGTGGATGTGCCTTCGAACGTCGCCGTCCCGCAATGGGTGGTTCCCGCAGTCACGGTGAACGTGTTCGGGACTCCCTGGGTCCCTGTAATTATCGTGTGGTCGGATTCGCTGCGGAAATCCGCCGACGCCGCCGATGCCACCACCGCCGACATTGCGAAGGCCGCCACGAGGGCGAGCCCGAGAACCTTGAAATTGCGAATCATCTGTCTGCTTCCTTTCGGATTGACTTGGTTGCGCCGCGCCCTCCCGAGCGCCGCGCCCGCCCCTCTCCCATGAGGGGCAAGATCAATCCATAGCCGCCGTTCATCCGATAGTCAAGAAATATTGATTAGCGACGGAAGAACCACATGGGCCGGAGCGCTCTGGGCAACATCTTCCCTGCTAAGCGCGTATGACAGCCTGGCGCGCGCGCCAATCGGCGCACCGCACCGATCGGTGCGGTGCCTTCGCTACCGCCGCGCGCAGCCAGCGCAGGGCGGCGCGGCGGTCCCTCCTACGACACCGCGCCCCGGAGTTCCAGGGCGCGGTGTCGTAGTGCGGCAGGACTTGTCGTGGATCAGGTCGAGAAGGGCGTCACCCCACTCGAGCGGCCTGGGTAGCTATTTGGCAGTCACCGCCCAGGTTCCATAGGCGAGGCAGAGTTTTGAGCAGGAGGCCGTCATCACGGCCCCACCAGGATTCACCGGAGCTCCGCCCACTTTTGGATTGGCGAATACCGGTACCGCGGCCTGGAACAGTTCCTTCTGATACACGCAAAGAAAACCTTTTACAGCAGTTGGGGTTTCCCCTGAGAAGCCCGGACATTTTTCGGTTAGTTCTTCGCCCGGTTTTTTGACGAATACTTCTTTGACTTCTCCAGCAACCGGGATATTGAAGGTGATCGGCAACACTAGGAAGCCTTCTCCCGAAAGTCCTCCTCCCCAGGTGCCGGTCTCGGTTTTGCCGCTGGGGAGCGTTTCGGTGAAGCCGCTGAGGCCGGTCGCACCCGCCGGTCCAGTCGAACCCGCCGGTCCAGTCGAACCCGCCGGTCCGGTCGAACCCGCCGGCCCAGTCGAACCCGCCGGTCCGGCTGCCCCGGTTGCCCCTTTAGCGCCTTCTTTACCGGCCGGTCCGGCTGCGCCGTCTTTCCCGTTGGCGCCAGCGGCTCCAGCCGGCCCTGGCGGCCCTGCTGGTCCTGCCGGTCCGGTGTCGCCTTTCGGACCTTTCGGACCCCTCGGACCCCTCGGACCGCGTTTGGCTTTCTTGTTCTTCTTCGAGGCGTTTGCGCCCCCCAGGTAGTGCTGGGCGGCGAAGGCGCCGCCGCTCATCGCAAAGACGAGCGCGACTATCGAAATGACTCCCGGGATCCCCACCCGGTTGTGGAATAAAGCAAACATCTGTTCCCCTCCCATGAGGTTTGTGGTCCGGCGCTAGCCGAATTAGGTACGTTAGATTAGCGTAACGGGTACAACGAGATCCTGACAAGGGACCGGCGAGCCTCGACGTCGGCCCTAAGGAAACTCGAGAGGCCAGCCGATAAGGGTCGAGATGTTCGACATCGACTCAGCGCTGCGCACACTCGTCGAGAAGGGCGGGTCCGACCTCCACGTCAAGGGTGCGGCACCGCCGACGATCCGCCTGCACGGAGAGCTGACCCCGCTCGAGGGCCACGAGCCACTCAGCGGCGAGGACACCGAAAAGGCCTTCCATGACATCGCCGAGGTGCGGTCGTTGACGGAGTTCGAGCAGGTCGGCGAGGCGGACTTCTCCTATGCAATCCCGGGCCTGTCGCGCTTCCGCGTCAACGCCTTCAAACAGCGGGACTTGACCTCGATCGTCTGCCGTGCCATCCCCTTCGAGATCCGCTCGGTGGAGGAGCTGGGGCTGCCCCAGGTCGTCACCAGCTTGGCCGAGGAGCAGCGCGGCATCATCCTCATCACCGGCACCACCGGCTCGGGCAAGTCGACGACCCTGGCGGCGATGATCGATCACATCAATCGCACCCGCTCCCACCACATCGTCACGCTCGAGGACCCGATCGAGTACCTGCACCAGGACAAAGGCTCGATCGTCAACCAGCGCGAGGTCGGCTCCGATACCGAGAGCTTCGCCCGCGCGATGCGGCGGGTTTTGCGTCAGGACCCCGACGTGATCCTGATCGGCGAGATGCGCGACGAGGAGACCGTGCGCACCGCCCTCTCCGCCGCGGAGACGGGGCACCTCGTCCTCTCCACCGTCCACACCCTCGACGCAACCGAGACGATCAACCGGATCGTCGACTTCTTCCCCCCCCATCTCCAGCATCAAGCCCGTGTGATGCTCGCCTCGACCCTGAAGGGCGCGATCGCGCAGCGGCTCGTTCCGGACATCACCGGCAAGGGACGCGTCCCCGCCTCGGAGGTCCTGGTCGTCACCGGCCGAGTACAGGACCTGATTCTCAATCCAGAGGAGACCGGCAAGATCACCGAGGTGATCGCGGAGGGCGAGTACTACGGCATGCGCACCTTCGACCAGTCGCTGCTCGGCTACGTGATGGAGGGCAAGGTCTCCGAGCAGGTCGCGCTCGACTATGCATCCAGCCCCCACGATTTCAAGCTGATGCTCGCGGCGGGGGGGCAGCGAGCGAGCGGCATCGAGCAGCTCGCCAACTGACCTCGGGGAAGTCGAAGGAGCTCGCACCACCCCTCCTCTTCTCGATTAGTATATTCTCGCGGAGCAATGGTGACGGCAGTCGAAGTTCCGCCCGACTGGTATCGCTCGGGCTTCCCGCCCGAGACGGCAGAGATGCCCTGGGCGGACCGGACGGAGGCCGAAGTCGACCGCGCCCTGGCGATGCTGAAGCCGCAGGGCTCCGAGCGGGTGCTCGACCTCGCCTGCGGGATCGGGCGCCACTCGCTGGAGCTGCGGCAGCGCGGCTTCGAGGTGGTTGGGGTCGACATCTCGGCGGAGCTGCTGGAGATGGCCGAGCGGGCCGCGGAGCAGCAGTCTCTCGACGTCTCCTTCGTCCAGGCCGATCTGCGGGAGCTGGACTTCCGCGACGAGTTTGACCTGGTGCTGAGCCTCAACGATGGGGCGGTCGGCTACTTCGAGTCCGACGAAGAGAACTACCGCACCTTCGAGGTCGTCGCGCGGGCGCTGCGCGAGGGTGGCGGCCACCTGATGCAGCTTCCCAACGTCCTGCACGCCGAAAGGCACCTGCCGCAGAAAACCTGGATCGCCGGCGAGGCGACGGTGGAACTGATCGACCATCGCTGGAACGGCCAGGACCGCTACATCGAAGGCGCCACGGTGCCGATCCGGATCGGCGAGGTATTCGAGAAGTTCGAGCCGATCCCCTTCCGCCAGCGCCTCTACTCGACCGAGGAGCTGGCGAGCATCTACGAGTCGGTGGGGATGCGCCTCGCCAACACCTTCTCCGGCAGCGGCAAGCCGCGCAAGCCGAAGGACTCTCAGTACGAGATATTCGTCGAGGGCCGCGCCCAGCTCTGATGAAGGCTCAGATGCTGGCGGCCACGGTGTGTCTGGCCCTCCTCGCCGCAGGCTGTGGTGGGGGCAGCGCCTCCTCCCCCGTCGCGGCGGAACCGACCGCCACCGTCGAAACGGCGGCAACCAGCAGGTCGGAGCCCAAAGTCCGCCAACCGCGGGGCGCCCCGCCAAGGAAGCTGGTCGTCAAGGATCTGATCGAGGGCAGCGGCAGCGCCGCCAAGCCCGGGGACGAACTGGCGGTCAAGTACATCGGCGTCCGCTACGACGGGAGCCCATACACGAATTCCTGGGAGCGCAGCAAGCCACTCAGGTTCAAGCTTGGTGGTGACTCCCTCACGGTCAACCCCGGCTGGGAAAAGGGGTTGAAGGGGATGCGTGTCGGCGGCCGCCGCGAGCTGATCGTACCGCCCGAGCTGCTCTACCAGGGCGGTGCCATACGCGGCAGCAAACCGGAGGATGCGCTGCTCTACGTGATCGACCTGGTTGCCCTGCGGAGGGCGCCATCCTGATAGAGCAGCTAGACGAAGCGCAGAAACTGCGCGAAGTGACCTGAGCTGGGCTAAGGAGAACGCATCATCCCGGGGCCGCCAGGGCAACGACCCGTCGCCACCTCCGACACATTCCGGTACGTTAATGAGTTAAGCTGAAAATTGACGTGACCGATAGGGAGCGGAGGGGGTTGAAAAAACTCAGCGTCAAGAAACTCGACGTGAAGACCGTGCGGCTGGGGCTTGCCGGCCTGCTCGTCGCGGTGGCCGTCGTCATAGGCGCCATCGCGCTGCTGGGCGGCGACTCCGGCGGCAGTTCCTCCGAGGCAGCGGAAACGGAACCGGTCGCGCTGTCCGCATCCGAGCTCCTCGCCCAGGCGAGCAGCCTCGGCCAATCGGCCTTCTGGGTGGGGGCTCGGGCCGGAACCGAAAGCTACGAGCTGAGCTCGACGCCCGACGGTCGCGTCTACATCCGTTACCTGACCGGCGACGCCGAGGCAGGCGATCCGCGCCCGGACTTCCTCACGGTCGGGACCTACCCCGTCGCCGAAGCCAAGAAAGCGCTGCAGGCGGCGACGAAGGCGGCCGAAGGAAGCCAGACGCTGTCGCAGCACGAAGGCTACGAGGTCCTCAGCTCCAAGGAATCGACCAACGCCTACGTCGTCTTCGACAACCAGCCGGGGGTGCAGGTCGAGATCTACTCTCCCCAGCCGGGCGAGGCGGCCGACCTGGCCACCTTCGGGTCGCTGAAACCGCTCGGCTAGGCCGCGGGCGCCACTGCAGGTCATGGCAGTAGCGACGACAGAGGCGGTCGAGCCCCTGGTCTCCGTCGTCATCCCGTGCCTGAACGAGGCCGAGAGCATCGAGGACTGCGTCCGCTCGGCCCGCCGCGTGCTCGAGCAGAGCGGCCTGAGCGGCGAGGTGGTCGTCGCCGACAACGACTCCGAGGACGGCAGCGGGGAGCTGGCGGCGAAGGCAGGGGCGAGGGTGGTGCACGAGGCCCGCCGCGGCTACGGCAGCGCCTACCTGGCCGGCTTCGCCGCCGCCCGCGGCCGCTACATCGTCACCGCCGACGCCGACCAGACCTATGACTTCGCCGAGATCCCCCGCTTCCTCGCCGAGCTCGAGCAGGGGGCCGACATGGTGATCGGCAACCGCATGAACAACATCCTGCCGGGGGCGATGCCCTGGCTGCACCGCTACATCGGCAACCCGGTGCTGAGCGGCTTCCTCAACCTGCTCTACCGCTCCGGCGTCCACGACGCCCACTGCGGCATGCGCGCCCTGCGCCGCGAGGCGCTGCCGCGCCTGCGTCTGCGCAGCACCGGCATGGAGTTCGCCTCTGAGATGGTCGTCCGCGCGGTCAAGGAGGGCCTCGAGGTGAGCGAGTTCGACATCGACTACCGCCCCCGCGCCGGGGAGTCCAAGCTCTCCTCCTTTCACGACGGCTGGCGCCACCTGAAGCTGCTCTTGGTCAACAGCCCGACCGCGCTCTTCATGGTTCCCGGCCTGGCGATGCTCGGCCTCGGCCTGCTGGGGATGGCGCTCTCGCTCTCAGGCCTCTCGCTCTTTGGCCGCGAATGGCAGATCCATGCCACGATCGCCGCCGCCCTGCTGACCGTCGTCGGCGCCCAAGTGGTCGCCCTCGCGCTCAGCGCCCGCGCCTTTGCCGTCGAGGCGCTCGGCGAGCGCCCCGACCGCCTGCTCGCCTGGGGCAGGGAGCGGCTGCGGATCGAGCACGGCTTGGTGGCCGGCAGCCTGGTCTTGCTCTGCGGGCTGGCGATCGGCGGCGCGATCGTCGGGATCTGGATCGACAGGGGCTTCGGCGAGCTCTCTGAGGACCGCCTCGTCGTCTTCGCCGCGGTGCTAATCATCCTCGGCCTGCAGACGATCTTCTCCTCTTTCTTTCTCAGCATCATCGGCCTGGCCAGGGGCGCGGCGCCGAACTGGCCCGAGGGGGACGGGGCCCCGAGCCGGAACCGACCGAGCTAGCCGCGTGTAAGAATCCCCGCCGCGATGGACCTCTTCCTCTGCTGGCTGGTCGCGCCGGCCGGCCTACTGCTGGCCGTTGTCGGGCTCTCGCTGCTGGTCGAGCGGCTGACCGGGCTCGTCCTGCCCTGGACGGTGCGCCCGGCGCTGGGGATGGCGGTCGCGATCGTCCTCGCCCAGTTCGGCACCGCGACCGCCACCACGGCGAAGCTCACCCTGGTGGCGATCCTGGCCCTTGCGATCGCCGGCTTGGTGGTCGGCCGGCGGCTGCCGCAGCGCCGGCCGAGCGGCACCGAGGTCAGCGTGGCAGTCGCCGTCTTCCTGCTCTTCGCTTCCCCCTTCCTGATCGTCGGCGAAGCGACGATCGCCGGCTACATCAAGCTCGACGACACCGCGACCTGGCTGGCGATCACCGACCACGTCTTCGAGTTCGGGCGAGGGGGGCTCGGGAGCCTGCCAGCGTCCACCCACCAGCAGGTGCTCGTCGACTACCTCGGCGGCAGCTACCCGATCGGCGGCTTCGTCCCGGCGGCGCTGATGTCGAAGCTCTCCGGCCAGGACGTCGCCTTCACGATCCAGCCGTCGATGGCCTTCGCCGTCGCGGCGATGGCGCTGCTGCTGCTCGAGCTGGCCCGCCGCTTGGTGCGCGGCGCCGGGCTCGCCGCCGCGATCGCGATCTTCGCCTCGCTCGCCTCGCTGCTGATCGGCTACTACCTCTGGGGCGGCGTCAAGGAGATGGTCGTCGCGACGCTGCTGCCGCTCGGGCCGCTGCTGGCCGGCTGCGCCGCCGGCGCCGGCTGGCCGCGGCGCGCCTGGGCGCCGCTGGGCATCGGCGTCGCGGCGATGATCGTCGTGCTCGGACCGGGCGGCGCGGTCTGGGTGGTGCCGACGTTGCTGCCCGCGGCGGTCGCCGTCCTGCGCCGCTACGGGGTGCGGCGAGCATTGCGGATCGCCTGGCCCGTGGCCGTCTTCTCGCTCGCCCTCGTCCTGCCCGTGATCTTCACCCCGACCGGCCTCTTCGACCCGCTCAACGGGGGGGTCACCGGGGAAGCCGAGCTGGGCAACCTGATCGGCCCGCTCAACTTCTTCCACGTTGCCGGCATCTGGCCCTCGATCGACTTCCGCTACGACCCTCAACTGAAGCCGGCCGCGATCGCGCTGGCGGCGCTCTGCCTGGCGATCGCCGCCGCGACGGCGTTCGTCGCCAGCCGCCTCGGCGAACGCGACGGCGTGCCGCTGGTCGGCTACGTCGCCGGCGGCGCCCTCGGTGCCCTGGCGATCGCCCACTACGGCTCGCCCTGGGTCGACGGCAAAGTGATGGCGGCGCTCTCGCCCGCGATGCTCGCCGCGGCGCTGATCGGCATCGCCATGCTCGGCCAGCGGACCGGCTTCCGCCTCGAGGCGCTCGCGCTGGGGGCGGTCGTCGCCGGGGCGGTCGCCTGGTCGGCCTTCCTCGCCTACCAGGGCGTCTGGTTCGCGCCCCGCTCCCACCTCACCGAGTTGGAGACGATCGGCGAGCGCTTCGCCGGCGAAGGGCCGACGCTCGGCACCGAGGTCTCGATCTACGGGCCACGCCACTTCCTCCGCAAGCTCGACGCCGAAGGCGCCAGCGATCGCCGCAGCCGCGCCGTCAACCTGGTCGGCGGCGGCGTGCCTGAAAAAGGCCAGTACGTCGACCTCGACGCAATCGCAGCCTCCGAACTCGACCCCTACGCGCTGCTCGTCGTGCGCCGCTCGCCGGCCGAGAGCCGCCCCCCAGCCAACTTCGCCCTCGCCTACCAGACCGACCACTACGACGTCTGGCGTCGCCAGGCGTCGCCCGGGACGCTCGCCGAACACCTGCCCCTCGGCGGCCCCGACGATGCCGGCTCGGCCCCGAGCTGCTCCGACCTGGAACGCCTCGCCCAGGAGGCCGGCGAAGGGGGCAAGCTCCTCGCCGCCAGGGTCGGCACGCCGATCGCGGTCGAGTTCTCCGAAGAATCGCTGCCATCCGGGTGGGCGCTCGGCTCCCCCTACACGCTGGCGCCGAGCGGCTCGGGCAAGCTGACCCAGCAGATGGGCGTGCCCGGCGGCGACTACGAGCTGTGGCTGGAAGGCAGCATCTTCGGCAACCTCGAGCTGGGCTTCGACGGCGAGCAGGTGGCCTCCGAGCGCGCCGCGATCGACAACACCGGCGGCGGCTTCGAGCCGCTCGGCGCTGTCCACCTCTCCCCCGGCGCGCACAGCCTCGAACTCGACTACCAGGGGGCGAGCCTCTATCCGGGCAGCGCCGTGGACCCCTGGGACATCGGGCCACTCCTGCTCGCGGCGCCCCAGCAGGGCGACCTCGGCATGCTCACCGTCCAGCCTGCCGATTACCGGCAGCTCTGCGGAAAGCGCTGGGATTGGATCGAGGCCTACTCGCAGCAATAGCGGCGTCGAAGACGCGCCGCATGTCGGCAAGGAAGCGGTCGAGCGAGAACTTCGCTTCGGCGCGAGCCCGAGCGGCGGCCCCCAGCCGCCGGCGCTCCTCGGGATCGCCGGCCAGGCGCACCAGCGCGCCAGCCAGGGCGTCGACGTCGCCGACGCCACACAGCAGGCCGGCGTCCCCGATCGCGTCGGGGTTGCCCGGGCCGTCGGAGGCGACGATCGCCAAACCGTGCCCCATCGCCTCGAGCAGCGCCAGGGCGAGTCCCTCCCGCTCGGAGGGCATCACGAAGACGTCGGCGGCGGCAAGGAGATGGCTCGGGTCCGGCTCGAAGCCGAGGGCACGCACGGCGCCCCCGCCCTGCGCCGCCACCTCGCCGGCCAGCGGGCCGTCGCCGGCGACCAGGAGCACCACCGGCGCGCCGTTGCCGGCCGCCTGCGCCGCCGCGGCGGCCGCGTCGAGCGGGCGCTTGGCCGTTTCCAGCGCGCCGAGGTAGAGCGCCACCAGGGTGTCGCCGTCGAGGCCGAGCCGGCGGCGGGCCGCGGCGCGCTCCCCGACCGTGGGAACGGCTGGAAGCGGGATGCCGTTGGGCACCTCGACGAGCTTTGGCGCCAGGGCGGGACCGACGATCGCGGCCAGTTCGTCGAGCTCCTGCCGCGACGAGCAGATCGTGCGCTCCGACCTCGTCACGACCGTGCGCGCGCGGCCCCGGAGCAGCGGCCCGAGCGGCCCCTCTACCCGCCGCAGCAAAGAGAGGCCATGCGTCCCCCAAACGGCCGGATGGGGTCGAAAGAAGGGGGCGCAGAGCAGCGCCGAGGTGTCGCCGACGACATGCAGGAGATCGGCCTGCCGAGCTTCGCTGCGCAGGCGCAGCAGACCGAGCGCCAGCGACGGCGACGCCAGATACGGCTTGCGGGTGTTCGAGAGGTAGCAGCGCCGGTGCTCGAACTCGTCCAGCCCCGCGAGCAAGCCGACGACGGCCTCGCCCCCGCCGCCGCGATGAGGAAGCACGTGGAGCACCCGGCGCATCGCGCGATCATGCCAGCCGCGGCGGTGCCATAGGTTGGGGGCAACCGATGCGGATCGCGCTGGTCTACGACTGTCTGTACCCAAACACGATCGGCGGCGCCGAGCGCTGGTACCGCAACCTGGGCGAGCGGCTCGACGGGCCGCACCGGGTCACCTACCTGACCCGACGGCAGTGGGGCGAGGAGGGACCCGGGACTCCCTTCGAGACGATCGCGGTGGCGCCGGGGGGCGACCTGTACACCGCCTCCGGGAGGCGTCGCATCGGCCCCCCCCTGCGCTTCGGCTGGGGAGTCTTCACGCACCTGCTGCGCCACGCCGACCGCTACGACGCCGTGCAGACCGCGTCCTTCCCCTTCTTCTCGGTGCTCGCCGCCGCGGCGGCGCTGCGTCTGCGCCGCTCCCCGGCGACGCTCGTCGTCGACTGGCACGAGCTGTGGACGACGAGCTATTGGCGCTCCTACCTCGGCCCGCTCGGCGGCCGGGCCGGCGCCGCTGTGCAGGCGCTCTGCCTGCGCCTGCCCGATCGCAGCTTCACTTTCTCGCGGCTGGTCGAGCGGCGGTTGCGCGAGCTGGGCCATCGTGCCCCCGTGGTCCGGCTGACCGGCGAGTACGCCGGGCCGCTGCGCGGCGATGCCGAGGCTCCGGCCGATCCGGCCGATCCGCCGTTGGTCGTCTTCGCCGGGCGTCACATACCCGAGAAGCACGTACTCGACATACCGCCGGCGATCGCCGCTGCACGGCGGCAGGTCCCGGGCCTGCGCTGCGCGATCCTCGGCGAAGGCCCGGAGACCGGGGCGGTCCGGGCGCTGACCCGCAGCCTCGGGCTGGAGGCCGCGGTCGACGTCCGCGGCCGGGTCGGCTCGGACGAGGTCGAGGATGCAATCGCGTCCGCCTCCTGCCTGCTCAACCCCTCCGAGCGGGAGGGCTACGGCCTGGTCGTGGTCGAGGCCGCGGCCCTCGGCACGCCCACCGTCCTCGTCGCCGGGCCGGAGAACGCCGCGACCGAGCTGATCGAGCCCGGCGTCAACGGCTTCCTCGCCGAGTCTCGCGACCCCGCCGAGCTGGCGAGGCCGATCGTCGCCGCGGTGCGAGCGGGCGATCCGCTGCGCCGCTCGACGCTCGCCTGGTACGAGCGCAACCGCGAGGAGCTCTCGATTGCCCGCTCGCTGGAACTGGTGGTCGCCTCCTACGCCAAGCCCGCGTAGGAGGCCCGCAGCCCGCTCACCTCCTCAGCAGCTGTGACCAGGTCGGGCCGCGACAGGCCATGAAGTTGTAGCCGTCGATCGTGTTCCGCTTGATCTCGTCGAGATCTCCCACGTCTTCGATCGGCCGCGGGGATGCATCGACGTGCCAGATCTGAAATCCCGCCTCAAGGAAGGCTCTCGTCGCCTGGTGCTCGCGGTCGCTGCCGTGATCCTCGTAGACGAAGAGGCAGCGGTCCGTGCACGCCGACGCGCCTCCCAGTGCCCTCGCCTCGGCCCCCTCGACGTCCAGCTTCACGACGATGGGCCGGTCGCTCGCATATCGATCGGCAAGCTGGCCGAGGGTGGCGGTGCTCACGTCGACCGTGTGCTTGCCACGCGTGTTGGTGACGCTGGCGGCGTAATGCAGCCGCGGGGTCCACGTTATCGGCACGGTCGTGCCTGGAACGTCCCAGATGGCGGCATGGATCGCTACGAAGCCGTTCTGCTCCGCATTTCGCTCGAGTCTCGAGTAGGTGCTGGGAACGGCCTCGACCGCGATTGCCGCCGTCCGGTCGCATACCGCCGTCGACCAGTAGCCGATGTTCGCCCCGCAGTCGAAGAGCACCGCATCGGGCTCTGCCTCGAGCGCCATCTCGATGATGGCTCCCACCCCCGGCTCGTAGTCCTTGCCGACCAGGATCGACGACCAGTAGGGGTCGTAGGCCGGCACCGTGAGCCAGCGACCGTTTCCCATCTGGACGTCCACGTCTCGCTTGGGAAACAGAGCCCCCAGGATGTGGCTCGCGACGGCGAGGAGGCCGAGCTTGGCCGAGAGTCGCAGCGCGGCGAGATGCACGCTCGTCGCACGGTGGCGGGGGTTCCTGTAACGCACCGCGACGGAGCTCATCGGGGCGACACAGTACTGCGACCGAACCGGGCGAAGCCGCGGCGGGCGAGGCTGCGGTAGTCCTCGACGTCGGCTCGCCGCGGGCGCAGCAGCTCGCGGGCCCCCAGCCCCGAGGCGCGGCGCAGCGCCAGCAGCGAGAGCGCGGCGTAGGCCGCGTAGGAGGCGCTGGAGACGATCGCCGCGCCGCTGGCCCCGCCGGTGGGGATCGCGATCGCGTAGGCGGCGATCGTCGCCGGCACGACCGCGAGGCCGACCCGCAGCACCAGGCCGGTGCGGCCGCGCCCGAGCAGGATTGCCACCGCGGCCATGCCGACGCCGAGCAGCAGCGAGCCGGGCAGGAGGATCAGCCCGAGGCCGATCGAGCGGTGGAAGTCGGCTCCGTAGAAGAGTGGGATCCCGACGCCGAGCAGCAGCAGCTCGGCGGCTGCGACGGCGGGGATGACGAGCACCGTGTGGCGGATCGTGCGCGTGTCGCTGGCGTCGCGGTCGGCGGCGCCGAGCGCGAAGCGCCCGTGTTCGGCGTGTAGTCGGGCGGAGCGCGGCAAGGCGGAGATCGCAAAGGCCGCGGTCAGTACCCAGGCGACGCTGGTGGTGGAGAGCGCGACCGAGTAGATGCCGGCCTCGGCCGCGCCCGCGTAGGCGCCGAGGAGGACCAGGTCGACGCGGAGGTTGACCTGGGTCAGCACTTCGGAGGCCCAGGCGCGCGTCCCGTAGGCGAGGACCGCCCGCGGGCCGCCCGGCGGGCTCGCGTCGCGGTGGGCCTCGCCCGAGCGCGCCATCAGCCAGGCCGCGATGCCCGTACCGCTGAGGACCATCGAGGCGGCGAAGCCGATCACGGCGCCCTCAGTGCCGGTCAGCGCCGCCGCGGCGATCGAGATCGGGCAGGCAAGCAGCGCCGGCGAGGAGTCGAGCAGGGCGAACGTCTCGAAGCGTTCCTGGGCCAGGGCCGCCTGCGGGCCGATCCGCCAGAGCAGCGAGAAGGGCAGCGCCAGCGCCAGCGCCAGCGCCATCGGCCAGGTGATCCCCGGCGCCGAGTCGCCGAACAGGGCGTAGCCGCCGAGCATCGCCGCCGCGCCCGGGACGGAGAGGGCGAGGCAGGCGCCGATCGTCCCCCGCGCCAGCGGCCGGCCGCTCCACTCCTCGCGCCCGGCGTAGTAGGCGAGCGCCTGCGGCAAGCCCAGCTCGAAGGCGACGGTGAAGACGAAGAGCAGCGCGGCGGCGATCGCGTAGGCGCCGATCCCGGCCGGCCCCAGCAGCCGCGTGATGGCGACGCTGGTGAGCGCGATCGCGACCAGCGAGGCGCCGCGGCTGGCGCCGACGGAGAGGATCGAGCCGGACAGGTGCCTCCGCTGCGAGTCGGGGTCGGGCTCCGGGCGCCCGTCGCGTTGAGTCATCGACTGCCGCTGAGGATATTCGAGCGATGGGCGATAACACCGCCGCGGATGGTCCTCCGCGCGGTCAAGGAGGGCCTTGAGGCTAGTCGACTTCGAGCAGATCGACCACGTAAATCAGGGTGGCCTCCGGGCCGGTCCCGGGTGGGAGACCGAAGCGGGAGATCAGCTTCGGCGGAACCACCAACTCGCGGCGGCCACCCACCCGCATGCCCGGCAATCCCCTCACCCAGCCGGGGCTCACCGAGTCGGAGTCGAGCGTGAAAGTGAACGGCTTGCCCGAGTCCCAAGAGGATTCGAAGGGTTCTCCGGTCGTGTAGCGAATGGCGGCGAACTGGACGGTCAATTCGTCGCCCAGCTTCGCTTCGGCACCGGTCCCCTTTCTCAGGTCGGTGACTTCCAGCTTGGCCGGTGGAGGGCCCTCCGGCGCCGTGATCTTGGGCGGCGGCCCTTTGACCTTCGTGACGTGCTTTGCCGGAGCCGTTTCTTTTGCGCTCGATCCGGTCGAGCCGGTCGAGGAGTCGTCGCCCCCGCCGCAGCCGCAGACGACAAGGGCTCCGCACACCGAGATCGTCAGCACCAGCGCCTTCACCGGCCGCATACTAAAGACTTCTCGCGATTGATACAGGTTTCCCGATTGATGAGAGCCACAGTCGACGTCCCCCTTCGCCAGCGCTTCTATACGGTCGAAGAGCTGAACGAGCTCTACGAGTCGCGCCCAGCCAATCGATTCGGACTGGCGAAATCGGCCCATTCGGTTTAGATTCTTCGAATCGGGGGGGACCGGGAAAGGACTTGCGGGAGATCTAAATGAGCCTCGACGTCTACCTCTACGGGGAGCCGATCGGGCAGCTGCTGCCCGCCGGAGGGACCGACTACCAGCTGGCATATGACGCCGAGCGGGTCGAGGGCTTCGGCGAGGGAGGCGCGGTGCTGAGCAACTCGCTGCTCGGCACGGACGAGCCCTACAGCTCCGACACCACCCGTGCCTACGTCGAGGGGCTGCTGCCTGAGGGCGGACGCCGGGAACGGATCGCGGCGGAGCTGGGTATCGACCCCGGCGACGGCTACAGCCTGATCGCCGCGCTCGGCCGTGACTGCCCCGGCGCGGTCACCTTCCTGCCCGAGGACGAGCCGGAAGCGGAGATGGATAGTGATGCCGTCGCCTGGCTCAGCGACGGCGAACTGGAGGAGCTGACGGCGGCAGAGCCGCAGCGGCTCTTCGATCCCAACCGCGAGGAGCGGATGCGCTTCTCCCTGCCCGGCGCCCGCCACAAGCTCAGCCTGATGCGTGAGGAGCGCAGCGGTCGCTGGGCCTGGCCAACCCACGACATGCCGAGCACCCACATCGTCAAGCCCGAAAGCGGCGAGCACCCCGACCTGGTCGCCAACGAGATGTTCTGCACAACCGTCGCCCGCGAGGCCGGGCTGATGGTCGCCCCGACGGCGGTGAGGATGATCGGGGGGCGACGCTGCCTCGTCGCCGAGCGCTTCGACCGCGCACCCGAGGACGGCGTGACGGAGCGCTTCCACCAGGAGAGCTTCTCCCAGGCGCTCGGCTTCGCGCCGGGCGCGGGAGCGCCCGGTGTGGCGGCCGAGGGCCCGGGCTTTGCCGAATCGTGCGGCCTGCTGCGGGCGACCGGCGAAGAACCGGGGATCATCCTGCTGATCGCCGGCGCCCTCTGCCACTACCTGCTCGGCAACGGCGACGCTCACGGCGCGAACTTCGGGCTTCTGTTCGCCTACGAGGGGGCGGTGCTTGCGCCCTTCTACGACCTCTGCTCGACCGCCGTCTACGACGATCCCGTGCACACCGGGATGACGATTGCCCTCGACTATTACACGCCCGCGTCGATCGACGATCTGGCCAGGATCGGCGAGGAAAGCGGCATCGGCCTGGATCACTGCCGCAGGGTGGCGGGCAACATGGCGGAGAGGGTAAGTGGCGCCCTGCTGCCCGCCGTGACGCAGGCGAAAGAAGAGGGCTGGCACGCGCCTGTGGTCGAAGGCATCACCCAGATCGCCGTCGATCGCGCCCTCGCCCTCAGCGAAGAGGTCGAAGGCTGAGTCAGGGACGCTTGCCGCCCGACTCCGGCGGGCTGCCGGGCGTTGGACGGCCGCCCGCCGACGGAGGCTTGAGGATCTGCACTTCCTCGCGAAAGGACTTCGCGCAGTCGAAGACGCGTGTGAGGACTTCGTCTATCACCGGCTCGTACCAGCCCTCCGCCTTGGCCCGCTTGGCTACGCCGGCGAGAGCCATGTACAGGTTGCCGATGGTTTCGATCGCCATGATCAACGAGGGCTGCAGCGCGAAGTCGCATTCGATCGCGACCCGGGCCAGGCCGGCCAGGCAGGAGTTCCGCTCGACCAGGTCCTCGAAGGTGAGCGACTCGGTCGAGTCCTCGTAGACCGCGGTCGAGGCGATGTCGAAGAAGGGCGCCAAAAGCGGCCCGTCGGCCGTATACAGCAGAGACGTGCTGCTGCCGTGGACCTCGTCTCGGCATCCGATCAGGAAGCGGCAGTAGGAGACCGCGAAGAGGGCCTTGATGCTGTCCACTTCTGCGAGCGGCTTCAGCAGCTCGCACGATTCGGCGTAACCGGGGCCCTTGCCTTCCGCGTCCTCCGGCGCGTAGCCGAGCGCCTGGGAGAAGCTCTCCTGGTGCAGGCGCTCCGCGGCGACGCCTTCGCCCCAACGGTCGAAGCGCTTGGAGACGAGACAGGTGCGGCCGGCGATCTCCATCAACTCGGCGTGGGCAACCGGCAGCCCCATTTCCCGCAGCGCCATCGTGCAGGCCATCTCGTTGATGGCGAAGCCCGGGCACGCCTCGCTTTCGGGCTTGACGATATGGGTGCTCGGCGCGCCCGCCTCCGGCCAGGCCCAGCGATCCTCCTGCTCATCGCGGATCAGGGCGAGCTTGTGGCGCTCGCCCGGCAGCGCGAAGCGCATCCGCCGTTCGTGCTCGGGGTCGAAGAAGCACTCCGGCTCCTCCCCCACCAGTTCCTCCAGTTCGTCCCCGTCGAGCCAGGCGAGCGAATCGCGGTCACAGGGATAGGGCGCTCTTGCCTTCGGTAGGAAGACGATCGCGCCAGGGCAGTCGCGCCCCAGCTCGGCGATCAGCGAGTAGCCGTCGCCGGGGTCGACGCCCAGCTCCTCGGCGATCGCCTCGCGGCGATCGCCCTGCGGCAGCAGGCCCTCGATGTAGGGGCGGGTCTCCTCGGGCCCATAGGGCTCGGGCCGGACCGGCAGCGCGTGGCTGAGCAGCGGCGCGCCCGGCGCTTCCTCGACGATCTCCGGCAGGTAGGCAAACCTGTATTCGCTGCTTCCGGTCGGATAGATCGCTTCCCTCCGCCCCGGATACAGCGCGCCGATCCGCTTCCCGCTCAGGTAGACATCGAGGCTCACCTAGGTCTCCCTCAAGTCGTTTCCCGGTCCTCCTTGATGCAGAGAACCTAACGCTAATCAGCTGGATTTGCCAACCCGAATCGTCAGGCCCCGCTCGAGGGGGCTGCCCCCACGCCCGCACGGCGCTGCCCCTGGTAGCGGGGGCCGAGCTCGCGCCGCTACCGTGCGCGGCAATGGGCGCTTCGGAGCCAGCCGAGCCAAACGGCCTCTGCGACAGCTGCGCCCACCAGCAGCTGGTCCCCAACACGCGCGGGTCGCTCTTCAGCCTCTGCCGGCGCTCGCGGGAGGACCCGGCCTACCCGCGCTATCCGCGCGTCCCGGTGATCGCCTGCCCGGGACACGAGCCGCGCCGGGACCCCGCGCCGCCCCGGTAGCGGCGCGGGAGGCGCGCCTCAGCTCGCCATCGGGTCGGGCTCGCCCAACTTGGAGATCTCGGGGGCCTCGTAGACCTTGCCCGGGGTGCCGCCGACGATGAGGAGTCGGATTCCATCCGAGCCCGGCCAGACCTTGCGCTTGGTGCCCGCCGAGACCCGGGCGACGTGGTCGGCGTCGAGTGGGAAGCGCTCGCCGGCGATCTCGATCTCGCCAGCTCCGCGGAGCGCCATGAAAACCTCCTCCTGGCCGTCGCCCGCGTGGTCGTGCTCGGGGTAGCCGTCGAAGTCGGGTGGCAGGTCGATGATCTGTATGCCGAACGACTCGACGCCCAGCTCCGCTCGCACTCGCTTGAAGGCGCCGAGGTAGACGGCCTCCATCTCGTCGATCTTCTTCACTGCATAGCTGCTCATCTTGCTCCTCCAGGTTTTGAGGCCCCAGGTGGGCCGGATCGGCGGATCCTAGTCGATTTGCACGAACGTTCGTTCTTTTCTGTAGCCTGGAGCGATGGGCGTTGGCGCCAAGACCCCGGCCGCGACGGGCGCCGAGCCAACCAAGGGCGCCGTGACCCGGGCCTCGATCCTCGATCGCGCCGTCGACCTTGCCTCCGTCGAGGGACTGGACGGACTGACGATCGGCCGCCTCGCCGCGGAGCTGGAGATGAGCAAGAGCGGCCTCTTCTCGCACTTCGGCTCCAAGCAGGAGCTGCAGCTGGCGACCGTTGGGGCGGCGGCGCAACGATTCCGCCGGGCTGTGATCGAGCCGGCGGCCGATGCGGCCGACGGGGCGCCTCGGATGCGGGCTATGGCCGAGGCCTACCTCACCCACCTCGAAGGCGGCGCCTACTCCGGTGGCTGCTTCTGGGGGGCGGCGTCGGCCGAGTACGACGACCGGCCCGGCCCCGTGCGCGACGCAATCGCCACCGCACTCGACAGCTGGCTGGGGGAGCTGGAGCGACAGGCGACTATCGCCGGCCTCGAGGACCCGGGCCGGGTCGCCTTCGAGCTCTACGCGGTGGTGATGGGCGCCAACGCCCGCTACCGCATCTCCAGCGACCGCCGCGTCTTCGGCTACGCCCGCGACACGGTCGATCGCCTCTTGGCCTGAATCAGTTTGGAGTGGGAGAGACTTGCTCGCACAGGCCTTGACCTCATGTGCGCCTCAGCAGACACCAAAGAATCGGAGATTGTGATTGCGCTTGACGATCCAGACTTTGTCATTACTGTCATCTCCAGGAGAAAGCGGCGATGAAGGCCAACTACGACAGCGAGGCGGACGCGCTTTCGATCGACCTGATCGATGTCGAGCGCTGGGAGTACTGCGATGCAGCTGGCGACCGAATCAACGTAGCCATCGCCGACGGCCGTCCGGTGAATGTCGAGTTGCTCTATCCAAATCTGGGGATCGCCGAGCCGCTCAAGCTCGCCGCCGATCGATTCGGGCTCGACGCTGAGGCCTTGATTGCCACCGCGCAGGCCGCTCTTGCCGCGCCCGACCGGCCGGTCGAGCTGGATATTGGCGTTCGCCCGGCTGCCTAGGCTGGCTCGGCGCGGAGCTTGATTGCGCCGATCAGGCGGCGGGTGACGAGCATGTGCACCCGGGTGCCGATCACCATCGCCCGGTAGGCGGAGCCCTTGAGGCCGGGGAACTCGGCCCGGGTCTCGGCGCGCAGGCGGGTGCGACCCGCGCCGAGGTCATCGAGGCGGAAGATCAGGGCGTAGTCGGAGAAGCGGTGGCGGCCGGCGAGTGCCAATTCCCGCGGCGCCTCGATTGCCTCGACGTGGAAGCCCGGAAAGGTCGAGCCGGCGACCAGGGGACGCGGGCCGGCGGCCTCGACGTCGGCGCAGCCGAGCAGGCGCGCACCCCAGGCGGTGCGGGTGGAGCCGAAAGAGCCGTCGACCACGCGTATCAGGGCGTCCCAGGCTGCGCCGGGGCTCCCCTCGATCTCCACAGCATGCTCGTCGACGTGCGGAAGGTCGTCGCGGTCGGTTGGCATGCGACGATGCTATTGGGGCGCGAGATGCCGCAAAGCGCGGCCGCCGCACCTGGTGTGCCGCCTCGGGTACGGCTAGCTTTGAGCTGTGAACGGCGCAGCCACCCTCTTCGACGCCGACGCGGCCGCCTTTACCGGGACGGTCGAAGTGCTGGGCGTCATCTTCAGCGCCGAGGACGACGGCTACGCGGTGCTCGAGGTGCAGGACGCCGGCAGCGGCGAGGGCTTCGCCCTGGTCGGCCCGGTCGCCCACCTGAGCGCCGGCGACCGGGCCGAAGTGAGCGGCGACTGGCAGACCCACTCGCGCTACGGGCGGCAGCTGAAGGCACACGGCGCGATGCCGCTGGACCCCGCCGACCGCGAGGGCCAGATCGCCTACCTCACCACCCTGCGCCACATCGGGCCGGCGCGGGCCGAGCGCCTCGCCGACGAGCACGGCGAGGGCGTGCTGGGCGCGATCGCCGCCGACCCGGCCGGCGTCTTCGCCGGGTTGCGCGGGGTCAGCGCCGAGCAAGCCGCGGCGGCAACCCGGTCGTGGCATGCCTCGCGCGCGATCCGCGACCTGCACGTGCAGCTGGCGCCGCACGGGCTGGCCCATCTGGCGGCGCCGATCCACGCCCGCTTCGGCGAGCGCTCGATGACGGTCCTGCACGAGGACCCCTACCGGCTGACCGAGGTCGCCGGGGTCGGCTTCGCCCGCGCCGACAAGATCGCGCTCGCCGCCGACGTGCCGCTGGAGTCGGCGCGGCGCGCCCAGGCGGCGGCGGTCTTCGCACTCACCGAGGCCGAGCAGCAGGGCAACACCTACCTGCCGGTGGACGAGCTGAACCGGCGCACCGCGAAGCTGATCGGTTTGCAACCCGACCCCGACGTGCCGGCCCAGGCGCGGGGACTGCTGCTCGACGAAGGGCGCGCCTACCGCGAGCCGACCCACGCCGGCGAGCTCGCCGTCGTCGAGACGCTGGCCGCCCGCGCCGCCGCTCCCCCCCACCTCGACCACGACCCCGGCGACTCGCCGCCGCAGGACGCCGAGGAGGAGCGCCGCCTCACCGACGAGCAGTGGGCGGCGGTGCGGGGCGCCTTCGCGGCGCGGATCTCGGTGCTGACCGGCGGCCCCGGGGTCGGCAAGACGGCCTGCACCAAGGCGATCGTCGCCGAGGCGGCCCGCGCCGGAGTCACGATCGGCCTCTGCGCGCCGACCGGCCGCGCCGCCCGCCGACTCGAGGAGGCGACCGGCCACGAGGCGCAGACGATCCACCGGATGCTCGAGTGGATGCCCGGCCGCGAGCCCGGCTACAGGCCCGGCCACCCGCTGCCGGTCGAGCTGGCGATCGTCGACGAGGCCTCGATGCTGAACCTGCAGCTGATCGAGGTGCTGCTCGGCGGCCTCGCCGAGTCGACCCACGTCGTCTTCGTCGGCGACGCCGACCAGCTGCCGCCGATCGGCGCCGGCAAGCCCTTCGAGGACCTGATCGCCTCCGGCGCCGCTCCCGTCGTCCGCCTCACCCAGATCTTCCGCCAGGCGGCGCGCTCGATGATCACCACCGCCGCCCACGAGATCAACCAGGGGCGGCCGCCGCACCTCCAGCCCCAGGACGACCAGGACCACGATTTCTTCTTCATCGACCGGCTGAGCCCGGAGCGGGCGCTGGAGACGGTGGTCGAGGTGGTCGCCGAGCGGGCGCCGTCGAGCTTCGGCGTCGATCCGATCCGCGAGGTCCAGGTGCTGGCGCCGATGTACAAGGGGGCGGTCGGGATCGACGCCCTCAACGAGCGCCTGCAGGCGCGCCTCAACCCCGACGGCAAGCCCGCCGTGAGCGAGCGCTTCCGGATCGGCGACCGGCTGATCCAGACGCGGAACTCGCACGAGCTGGGATTGATGAACGGCTCGATCGTCTTCCTGCGCGCCGACGACCCTGGGGAGGAGTCGATCGTCGTCGACACCGACGACGGTGGCTCGCTGGTCATCCCCTACGGGGAGACGGCGACGCTGCGCCTCGCCTACGCGATCTCGGTGCACAAGGCGCAGGGGTGCGAGGTCCCGGTCGTGGTCGGCGTCTGCCACCGCTCCCATGCCCGCATGCTGACCCGCCCCCTCCTCTACACCGCGATCACCCGCGCCCGCAGCAGCTGCGTCCTGATCGGCGACCCGGCGGCGCTGGAGCTGGCGATCCGCCGCGACGACAGCGGCGCCCGCCACTCGGCCCTGGCGGAGCGGCTGCGCGGTGCGGTTTCGGCGAGCTGACCAGCCGCCGCGAGACCACGAGCGCGGATTCTGCGCGATTGACGTTGCTGAAGATTTTCATCTCGCGCCACTTGTATGATCGGGGCGTTCATACTCACGAGCAATGGAGCTGACAGTGGCACGCCGAACGATCTATTTGCCGAACACGGTCGAGGAGCTCGTGCGCGAGCAGGCGCTCGAGGGGGAGTCGTTCTCGGCGACGATCGTGCGCCTGGTCGAGCTCGCCGCGCTCACCGGGAGCGAAGAGGACTGGCCCGACTACATCGGTGCCGGCGATGGCGGCCCCCGCGATCTCGGGATCAACGCCGAGAAATATCTCGGGCTGAAGCCATGGGGACCAGGCGAGGGACCGGACGATCAAAGTCCTCGTTGACACCGGACCGCTGGTCGCCTCCATTCACAGTCGCGACACAGCCCACGGCTTTTCGGCGTGGTTGATGGCGGGGCTGCGCCGTAACGCGATCATCCCGTCGCCGGTCTTGGTCGAGGTCGATCACTTGATACGAAGCCGGATTGGAGATCCAGCGGCCAGGCAGTTCTTGAAGTCCGTAGCGGGTGGGACTCACGAAGTCGCCTACATGACTCCGGGACTGATGCGACGGGCCGTGGAGCTGGACAGCCGATACGCGGATCTTGGCCTTGGCTTCGCCGACGCCTGTGTGATGGCGATCGCCGAGCGCCATGAGCTCCCCATCCTCACCTTCGACTTCGCCGACTTCCGCGCGACCGAATCGGCTGCCGGGCCGTGGCGGCTCGCGATCGACGAGCACGCCTACCGGCGAGCCGTGGCCAGCTAGGCGCCTCGCCCTGGCGGTGAAGCTTCGTGGCTGCGATAGCTCCCACAAAGCTTCAACCAACGGTGGGCGCCGCGATACTCACGGGGTGGAGTCGCCAAGACCTTCGCTCAGCGCAGTCGCGTTCACCCTGGCCGGGATCGCGTTGCTCGCCGCATTGGTGCTGGTGGTGGCGCCGCTGCGAGACGCGTTCGAGGCGGCGGTGCGGGGAGACACCGCGGAGGTGCGCAGCCGGATCGACGATCTCGGCCTCGCCGGGCCGCTGCTGATCCTCGGCCTGGCCCTGATCCACGCCGTCGTCTTCTACCCGGCGGAGATCGTCGACGCGGCGGCGGGCTTCGTCTACGGCTTCTTTCCCGCCCTGGCGCTGACGATGTTCGGCTGGCTGCTCTCCGGCCTGCTCTGCTTCGCGGTCGGGCGCTCGGTGGCGCGGCCGCTGCTCGACCGCTGGTTCGGGACCGAGCGCTTCGAGCGCACCGAGGCGGCGATCGAGCGCGGCGGCCCCACCCTGCTGCTCGCCGTGCGGTTGATTCCGATCATCCCCTTCAGCCTCGTCTCCTACGCCGCCGGCGCCGCACGCGTGCCGCTCTGGCGCTTCGTTTGGACGACGGCGGTGGGCTACCTGCCGATCACCGCGCTTGCCGTCTACTTCGGAACCCGCCTCGAGGGGCTCAGCCTCACCGACCCGCTGGTGCTGGGCAGCGCCGCTGCGTTACTGGCGCTGTTGCTGGGGGGGCACTGGATCATGCGCCGCGGCGGGCTCGGCGAGACCGGCTGACAGCGAGCCCTCTATTCGACCTGCTGGACCCGGAAGCGGTAGAGGGCGGGGGTCGGATCGGCGGTGCCGGCGCCGTTGCGAGCCTTGACCCGGACGACGTGCGGCCCGATCGCGAAGCCGCGCACCGTGCGTGGCGGGCAGGCCTGGTACGCCTTGCGGTCGAACTTGCAGGAGAAGATCACGCCGGCCTCGTCCGAGCCGAAGCGAAACGCCGCTAGCACCACGCTGCGCGTCGTGCGCACGATCTTGGCCGGGCGGTGGCGGAAGAACGTGTTTGGCGGGCGAGCGGGTTCGGTCGTCGGCGGTTCCGGCTCGGGAACGTGCGGTGGAGTCGGCGGTTGGACGGGGCCCAGGTCGGGTTCCGGTTCTGGTTCCGGTTTGCCGGAGCAGGAGATCGGAGTCGGGGGCGGCGTGACAGGGGCACCGGGCGACACGGGGCTCACGCCGAGCGCTTCGATCGCTGCTACGGCGTCCACCATGCCGGCGCCGACCGCCGTTGGCGGAAAAGCGGGGATCGCGGCAGCGCCGGCGCGTTGAGCCGCCTCCACTTCGGCCGGGCTTGCCGGCGGCTTCGCCTGCAGTTGCAGCGCTGCGACCGCCGCGGCATGAGGGGCGGCGGCCGAGGTTCCGAAGAACCTCCACGCGTCGAGGAAGCACGAGCCGAAGAAGGTGTCGGCTCCGCCGTCGGTGGCGACGACGTCGGGTTTTTCCAGGACCTGTGGCGAGCCGAGCGGGGCGGCGGGGACGGCCCCTTCCGCCGGGCCGAAGTAGTTGGTGACAGGGCCGCGCGAAGAGAAGCTCTCCGGGGCGCTGTTCGTCGAATAGCGGATTGCGCCCAGGCTCATGGCGTCTTCGCCGCCGTTGTGGCCGAAGATCGTCGGCCCCACCACGTCGCCTTCGCTCGAGCTTTCGTACTCGGTCGAGGTGACGCCGCTGCCGTTCTCGAGCAACGCCAGCTTCAACGGCGGCGTGCCGCTGTCGCCGCCGTTGACTGGATCGCAGCTCGCCGCGCAGCGATCGATCGCGATGCGGACGGTTTGCGCCGACGCGCTGGGATTGGTCCAGGAGAGGAACTCGAACGGCCGCTGGGTCGAGGTCACGTTGAAGTTCTCGCCTTCGCCTTCCGTCAGCAGTTCGCCTCCGGGACCCAACACATAGGCGTCGAGATCGGTCGTGACCCCTTCCCACGGCTGCGCCCATTGCAGATCGACGTTGAGGGTTTCTTCACCCGCCACCCTTACGCCGAAGTCGGTGTCCACTCCGGGGCCTGGGTTGAAGTCCATGCAGTGCTGGGCGTAGCCGGGCAGCCCAGCAGGACAGGCCGAGGCGTCGCGAAAGCCCGGCGCTTCCCAAGAGGCGATGTCGCGCCCGCCGTTGCGGAGGTTGTTGTTGCCGGCGGCGGTGAAGTAGCTGACCCCACCTTCGGTCACTTCGCGCACCGCGACCCCGACCGGGCCTTCCTGGAAGAAGGGCTCTTCGAAATAGATCACGTCATCGACGATCACGTCGGCTTCGGCGCCACCGGAGCCCACCGGTTCGGCCAGCTTGTGGATGTTTTCCGCGAAACCGAGCATCGTTTTCTTGAATGCAGTGGCAAACGCCAGCTCTGCCCCCGGCGCGAGGTCGTGGACGATCTGGGCCATCGCCCTTCCCTCGTCCCTGCCTTTGCTTTCGCCGTCGTCGAGGACTTTGACTTCGTCTTCGCGTTTGCAGGTATTGCCGGGGCCCGGCAGGTCGCTGCTCGCCACGTCTTCGCTCGCATCCGTCGACGCGGCGGTGTCCCGGTTGTAGGAGTCAGAAAGTACGCCCACCGTGACGCCACTGCCGTCGACTTCGAATTCGGCCCGAGCCTGCGCGGCACGAAGCTGTTCGTCGCCCTCCGTGGTCGCCACGCCGAAGCACGGAGTCACGGCGGACGTCATCGGGGTCAGCACTTCGGTCACCGCTGAGACGCGGGGCACTCGGGCGAGCGCGGGCAGCTCACTCGGCTTGGCCGCGACGGCGACGGTCTGGTAGCGGGGATTGAGGTTGACGATCTTCGCCCCCACGGCTCGCAAGTCCTTGACGCCCGCGGCGGCGCCACGGTCGAAGCGCACTTCGACCAGCACGCGGTTGCCCTGGCGCAAGAGGCTGCCGGGACCTTCGGCGGCAAGGCTCAGCTCCTTTGCCTGCTGGACGGGAGGGGCCGAGCGGACCGAGGGCTTGGCAAGCTCGGCGAGGCGGGGAGAGAGGTCCCCGTGGTTGGGGCGACCCGCTGCGGCTGCGACCGATCCCGGCGCAAGAACGCATGCCAGCAGGAGGGCGAGGGTCGAGCAGGCACAAGAGCACGGCGAATTCCCGGGCAGCATCACGAGCAAAGGTATCGGCCGCCGGCGGCAGGCCCTGAAGAAGTCATCGCGCGGTTCCTTCGTTACGCATAGCATTACTAAGGAACCACGCGATGGGGGCGTAGCTGCGGCGCCTTCCGGGCACGGACCCTGCTACGGTCTCCGCGTTAGGTCGGAGATCTAAATCCGGCAAAGTTTGTGTCTAGCGCTCGCGTCGTTGCTTCACCGCATCCTCCGCGTTCGCAGCACATGAAGTGGAGGCAATGCATGCCAACTGGAACTGTGAAGTGGTTCAGCGACGACAAGGGCTACGGGTTCATCACGCCCGACGACGGCTCCAAGGACGTTTTCGTGCATCACAGCGCGATTCTCGGCGAGGGCTTCAAGTCCCTGACCGAGGGCTCGAAAGTGAGCTACGAGTCCGAGGAAGGCCCCAAGGGCCCGGCCGCCGCGAGCGTCCAGCCGACCCCGTAGTCGCGCACCGCTCTTAGCGTTGAAGAGGCCCGCCTCCGGCGGGCCTCTTCTTTGTGCAGCTCCCTACCCTGCCTTCGAATGACCACCCGAGACGACCTACGCAACATCGCGATCATCGCCCACGTCGACCACGGCAAGACGACCCTGGTCGACGCGATGCTGTGGCAGAGCGGCGCCTTCCGCAAAGGCCAGGACGTGGCCGAGCGGGTGATGGACTCGATGGACCTGGAGCGGGAGAAGGGGATCACGATCCTCGCCAAGAACACGACCGTCAATTACCACGGGGTCAAGCTCAACATCATCGACACCCCCGGGCACGCCGACTTCGGCGGTGAGGTCGAGCGCGGACTGACCATGGTCGACGGGGTGCTGCTGCTTGTCGACGCCTCCGAGGGTCCCCTTCCCCAGACCCGCTTCGTGCTGCGCAAGGCGCTGGAGGCAAAGCTGCCTGTGATCCTCGTCGTCAACAAGGTGGACCGCCCCGATGCCCGCATCGCCGAGGTCGTCGACGAGGTCTATGAGCTCTTCCTCGACCTCGACGCCGACTCCGAGCAGATCGACTTCCCGATCGTCTACACGAACGCCAAAGCCGGCTGGGCCGCACTCGAGGAAGGGGTCGAGGGAACCGACCTCTTCCCCCTGCTCGATCTGATACTGGAGAGGATCCCGGCTCCCGAGCACGACCCTGCGCATCCGTTCCAGGCTCTCGTCACCAACCTCGATGCCGATCCTTACGTCGGCCGCTTGGCGCTCTGCCGGGTCCGCCACGGAACGGTCCGCAACGGACAGCAGATCGCCTGGTGCCGGGCCGACGGCTCGATCGAGCGAGCAACTGTGTCCGAGCTCTACGTGACCGAGGCTCTGGAACGGGTCAGCGCCGAGCAGGCAGGCCCCGGCGAGATCATCGCGGTCGCCGGACTGCCTGAGGTGACGATCGGCGAGACGCTCGCCGATCCTGACGATCCGCGACCGCTGCCCGTGATCACCGTCGACGAGCCCTCGCTCTCGATCGTGCTTGGCATCAATACCTCGCCGCTGGCCGGGACCGAGGGCAGCAAGCTGACCGCACGCCAGGTCCGCGACCGCCTCGACGCCGAGCTGGTCGGCAATGTCTCGATCCGCGTCAACGACACCGAGAGACCGGATGCCTGGGAGGTCCAGGGGCGCGGCGAGCTGCAGCTCGTCGTGCTGCTGGAGCTGATGCGTCGCGAGGGCTTCGAGCTGACCGCCGGCCAGCCGCAGGTCCTCACCCGCGAGATCGAAGGCAAGCTGAACGAGCCGGTCGAGCGGCTGGCGATCGACATCCCCGAGGAGCACGTGGGCGTCGTCACCCAGCTTCTCGCCGGGCGTAAGGGGCGGCTCGAGCACATGACCAACCACTCGACCGGGTGGGTGCGAATGGAGTACCTGGTTCCCGCCCGAGGGCTGATCGGCTTCCGCACCGAGTTCCTCACCGAGACCCGCGGCACCGGCCTTCTGCACCACGTCTTCGACCGCTGGGAGCCCTGGGCCGGAGACCTGCGCACCCGCTCGACCGGGTCGCTGGTCGCCGACCGTCGCGGCAAGAGCGCCGGCTACGCGCTATTCGGCCTCCAGGACCGAGGCACGCTCTTCGTCGGCCCCGGCGAGGAGGTCTACGAAGGGATGATCGTCGGCGAGAACGCCCGCTCCGAGGACCTCGACGTCAACGCGATCAAGGAGAAGCATCAGACCAATGTGCGCGCGGCCAGTGCCGATCTGCTGGTTCGGCTGACGCCGGCGACCCTGCTCTCGCTGGAGAACGCGTTGGAGTTCGTCCGCGAGGACGAGTGCGTCGAAGTCACCCCGGAGTCGGTGCGCCTGCGCAAGGTCGAGCTGGACAGGAACAGGCGCCAGAAGGCGGCGCGCCAGGGCGCCAGGGTGGCCTAAGAAAAGAGCCGCCGCCCCGAGGGACGGCGGCTCCGATCAGGGCCCCTGCCCTGAGCTTTAGACGGTGGCGGCAGCCTGCTCGGCCTGGCTGTCCTCGGAGGCCTTCGCAGCCTGCGCTTCGGCCTCCGGGGTGGGCTCGTCGACGTTGCGCGGCAGCAGCACTTCTTTGGCGATCACCAGGCGCTGGATCTGGCTGGTGCCCTCGTACAGCTGCATGATCTTCGCGTCCCGCATCAGTTTCTCGACCGGGTACTCCTTGATGAAGCCGTAGCCACCGTAGACCTGCACGGCGTCGACGGTGATCTCCATCGCCGAGTCGGCGGCGAAGCGCTTGGCCTCCGAGGAAACCAGCGTGTTGCGCTTGCCCTGGTCGAGCAGAACGGCGGAGTTCCAGACCAGCAGGCGACCGGCGTCGACCTTGGTCGCCATGTCGGCGATCATGAACTGGATCGCCTGGTGCATCGCGATCGGCACGCCGAACTGGACCCTTTCCTTCGAGTACTCGGCCGCGTACTCGAACGCGGCGCGGCCGATGCCGACCGCCATCGCCGAGACGCCCGGCCGGGTGCGGTCGAGGGTCATCATCGCCAGCTTGAAGCCCTTGTTCTCCTCGCCGATCAGGTTCTCGGCCGGGATCTCGACTTCGTCGAAGGAGATGGTCGCGGTGTTGGAGGCCCGCTGACCCATCTTGTCCTCCTTCTTGTCGACCGTGACCCCGGGCAGGTCGGCGTCGACGACGAAGGCGCTGATCCCACGGTGGCCCGCCTCGGGGTCGGTCTTGGCGTAGACCGTGAAGTAGTCGGCATAGCTGCCGTTGGTGATGAAGCACTTGGAGCCGCTGATGACGTACTTGTCGCCCTTCTTGACGGCGCGCGTCTTCATCCCGGAGACGTCGGAGCCGGCGTCGGGCTCGGTCAGGCAGAAGGAGGCCAGCTTCGCCTCTTCGGTCAGCATCCCCAGGTACTTCTTCTTCGTCTCCTCGGAGCCGCCGAGGGTGATCGGCGCCGAGGCGAGGCCGTTGGCCATCAGCGAGGTGCCGATGCCGGAGCAGCCCCAGCCCATCTCCTCCTCGATCAGGCAACCGGAGAGGTAGTCGAGCCCCGGGCCGCCATAGGCCTCGGGGATGTGGGTGTTCATCAACCCGACCTCCCAGGCCTTGTCGACGATCTCCTGAGGCCAGGTGCCCTCTTTGTCGAGCTCCCAGGCGACCTTGCGGATCTCTTTCTCCGCGAAGTTGTGCGCCAGCTCGCGCAGATCCTTCTGCTCATCGGTCAGGGTGAAGTCAACCACTGCTCGAAGCTCCTTTTCTCGGTGGGAGGGGCCGATTGACTGGTCAGTCAACCAGTGCTCAAGAGTAGCGGATGCCCGCCAAGCCGGCCGACGGGCCGAAATGTCGACTCGGAGTCGACATTTCGGCCCGTCGGCGGCGGCAAGAGGGTTAGTCTGAGTAGCGATGGTTCCGGTAGGCGATCTGATCGACATCCAGGCCGGCTACGTGCTGACCCTGATCACGCTCATCGCCCTGCCGATTGCCGCGATCGCCTTCGCCCGTTCCGGGCCGCTCTGGCAGAGCGTCGGCAAAGGCCCCTTCGCGATCGAGCAGGAGATGCCGCCACCGAGCCGCCTGGCGCAGCCGGAACCGCCGGTCGACCGCAAGCTGCAGGAGGCGGAGGCGCGGCAGATGCTGGAGGCGAAGTCCTACCGGCGCCAGCAGCGCGGCGAGTCGCCGCTCGACGTCGAAGCCGAGGTGGCGCGCCTGCTCGCTTCCCCCGGCGCCGCCGGCCCCGCGATTGACGAGAAGCTGCGCTCCGAGGTCCGCCAGCTGGTCATAGCCCGCAACGAACGCCGCATGCGCCGGGGCGAGGAGCCGCTCGACGTGGAGGCGGAGATCGAACGCCAGCTCACGGATTTGTAGGATCGGGTGGATGGCGGCCGACCAGAACAACCTCTACAAGGTCGAGGAGCTGCTGAACCAGCCCGGGACCTACTTCAACCCGCAGACCGAGGTGCTCGTCGTCGTCGACGACTCCACCTCGCTGGACCAGGAGGTCTTCAACTTCGAGGACTACGAGGGCGCCGACTGGGTGCGGATCTCCGACGACGTCCCGATCGACGAGGATCGCCGCGACGAGGCCCTGGAGCGCTTCCAGACCCACTACCACCCCGGGTCGAGCGGATCGGTCTCCGAGACGGCGCTCGAACAGGGCGACGAGGAGCTCGACGAGGACGAGGATGGCCAGGATCCCGGCCGCGAGGACTGAGAGATGAACCTTGGTCAGGCGCTGAGCGCCACCACGGCGATGTAGGAGACGTAGAGCGCGAACCAGGCGATCACCACGCCGAGCTGGAAGCGGCCGCGGCGATGCAGCGCCTCGTAGGCGAGGAAGCCGCCGGTGAGGCCGAGGACGATCGAGAGGGTGGCGTTGGCACTGAGCGCCCAGTCGGTGAAGATCAGCCCGATCCCGAACGGGATGGTCGACTGGAAGACCATCGCGCCGGTGATGTTGCCGAGCGCCAGGGAGTCCTTGCCCTCGCGGACCCAGAAGAAGCTGTTGACCTTCTCGGGTAGCTCGGTCGCGAGCGGGGCGAGGATCAGCGCGAGGACGACCGCCTCGACGCCGAGGTCGTCTGCGATCGTGAGCAGCTCCTCGACGAACAGATGGGCGCCCCCCACCATCGCCCCGAGGCCAACCAGGAGCTGGACGGCGCAGATCGGCAAGCCCGGGTTCATCCGATGCTCGGAGCGGCGCTCGAGGAGGAGTGGGTCGAGCGTGCCGTGATCCTGTACGTCGCCCCCGCCCGAGAGCGTCCGGCGGACGTACAACGGGTAAGCCAGCAGGACGAGGATGCCGACCGGGATCCGCAGCGCCGCCGGCGCCCCCCAGGCAAGCGCCAGCGAAAGCGCGAAGAAGGCAAGAAAGAAGAAGAGGTCCCGCTCCAACGTGGGCCGGTGCGCGCGCAACTCGAGGCCCTGGTCGCGACGGTCCCTGTATAGGTAGGCGAAGAGCCCGACCAGGCCCATCGCTAGCGTTGCGAGCAAGAACGGCGCGCCGACGATCGCGCCGATCGCGACCTGATCTGCGCCCTGCTCTGCCCCGATCAGGGCGACGATCGCGATCAGCGTCTCCGGCATCGCGGTGCCGACGGCGGCCAAAACGCTGCCCACAGCGCCCTCGCCCAGCTCGAGCCGGTGTCCCATCCACTCGACCGCGTTGGTGAAGAGCAGCGCCCCAGCCAGGATCACCGCGAAGCTGGCGAGCAGTAGGACAGCGTCCACGCGACGACCTTATAAGGGTCAGGCGTAGTAGAAGGCGATGCCGAAGACGAGGTAGACGGCGAGCAGCTGGGCTCCCTCGAACCAGGTCGACTCGCCGTCCTGCGTAACGTAATTGGCGATCAACACCGCGAGCAGGAGGGCGCCGAGCTCGAAGCCGTTGAAGACCAGGGCCAGCGGGTGGGGGCCGAGGAAGAAGGAGGCGAGCACCAGCACCGGGGCGACGAAGAGGGCGACCTGGGCGCTGGAGCCGATCGCGATGTTGACCGCGAGGTCCATCTTGTTCTTCATCGCGACCAGGACCGCGACCCAGTGCTCGGCAGCGTTGCCGACGATCGCGACGACGATCACGCCGATGAAGAACTCTGAGAGGCCGGCCGAGTGCGAAGCCTCGCTGATCGAGCCGACCAGCACCTCGGACATGACGCCGACCAGAACCCCGGCTATCGCCAGCGCGATCACCGAGGTGCGCACCGACCAGCCCCAGCTGTCCTCGTCGCCGTACTCGGGGTTGAAGATGTCGCGGTGGGTCCTCAGCGAGAAGAGGAGGCCGAGGACGTAGGTGGCGATCAGAACCACGGCGACGGCCAGAGAGAGGTGCTCGACCGTCGAGCCGTAGTGGACGACCTCGGCACCGGGCCTCGGCAGGCCCTGGCCCTCGACCAGCTCGAAGATCGCCGGCATCAGCAGCGCCGCGGCGGCCAGCAGCAGCATCGAGGTCTGGACGCTGGCGCTCGTCCTGCTGAAGACCTGCTTCTCGCGGCCCAGCCCGCCCGCCAGCATCGCCGCCCCCAGCACCAGCAGGATGTTGCCGATGATCGAGCCGATGATCGAGGCCTTGACCACCTCGTGCAGGCCCTGGCCGAGCGCGAAGAGGGCGATGATCAGCTCCGGAGCGTTGCCGAAGGTGACGTTCAGCAGGCCGCCGATGCCCGGCCCCGAGCGGGCCGCCAGCTCCTCGGTGGCGCGTCCCATCAGCGCAGCCGTGGGGACGATGCCGAGCGCGGAGGTGGCGAAGACGAGCGTCGCCGGGCTGCCGGCGAGCTCGAGCACGATCGCGATCGGTATCAGCGGCGTCAGCAGATAGGGCCAGCCGGTGGGACCGCGCAGGAAGGTGGCCACTACTGCAGCTGCGCGCACTTCTGCAAGTCGACCGGCGTTCTCGCTTCCCCCAGGCACTTCAGGTAGGCCTGCTGACTGCCGCCCGAGCTGGACCCGCCGGAGCCGCCGCCGCTCGAGGAGCCTCCCGAGGCCGCTTCGCCGAGCCCTTCCAGCAGGTTGCCGAAGCCTTCGCCCCCGCCTTCCCCGTTGAGCAGGCCAAGCAGTTCGATCGGGTTGACGCCGAGCTTGAGGAAGAGGTCGCTGAGAGGCTTGGCCTTGCTCGGAGCGGAGATCTGCTGTTCCTCGTTGACGCCGGTCAGCTTCAGGTCGAGGTCGATTTCGACGCTCTTCGGGCCGCTGCCCCCGTTCTTCGGTTCGATCTTCAGCTGCGCCTCGAGCCGTCGCACGATGTTGTCGTCGCCGACGTAGACGTCGACGTGGGCGGTCTTCACGGCGTCGCTCACCTCACTCTTCGCTTCGTCGATTTCCGACTGCGAGGGAAGCGGCCCCGCGGTGGCGAGCTGGGTGCGGCAGGCCGGGCTTTCGGCCAATTCCACCAGGGCGTCGATGGCGCCGGAGAGATCGAGGTCGCCGCTGACCTTGGTCGTGCTCGTCCCACCGACGTCGGCGCTGCCTTCGTTGCCTGCGTCTTCGACGAAGTCGCCGACGTTCAGCTTGCCGACCGCTTCCTGGCAACCGGCGACCCCGCCGGGCCCGCCTTCCCGCTGCGCCTGCTTCAGCGCCGATTCGACGATGCTGAGGGTGGTCGGGTCGACTTCGTACTCGGTCCCTTCGTAGTTGACGTAGGCGCTGTTGGGCAGCAGCACCAGGCCGCCTTCGAAGTTGACGTCGCTGCCGTTGAGCGAGCCGTTGGCTTTCGCGGTCATGTCCAGCTGGGGCAGCTCGCCCTTGCCTTCGCCCTGGAACGGGCCGGAGACGCTGACGTCGACGTTGCCGCCTTCCTTGCCCTCCGCCTTGACATTCAGCGAGAGGTCGAGGTTGCCGCTGTCGATCCCCTGCAGGGTCGCTTCGTCGATGACCGACTGCGGGCTCTCACCGCTCTTGTCGCTGCCTCCGCCACAGGCGGCGAGCGCGGTCGTCGCCGCGATCAGGGCGGCAACTGCGGCGAGGGCATAGAGGAAACGAAGTCGGCTCAAAGCGGGGGGCCTCCTGGAAGTCGGATGCGGTTGCGGGATCGTAAGGCTAGACGGTTGGAGGTGTGACTCCGCGCCGGTCCTTCACCGGTTCTGCAGCTGGGGCGGCGTGCTCTCGGTCAGGTTGAGGGCGAGCGGGAAGAGGAAGGCGCCGAGGAAGATCAGGATCACGCCGGCCGCGATCAGCCAACGCGTGCTGGTCATGTGCCCGAGGATGCCGGTGGCGAAGCCGATCAGCATCAGCGCGACGTAGGGACCGGCGCTGTGCGGGAGCAGGGCGGCTAGGGAGAGGGCGAGGTCGGGCACCGGGGCGGATTATCATCGCCCCATGGCCGAGGCGCAGACACCCGCTTCCGTGGCGGAGACGAGGGAGGCCCTGGCCGCCGCCGATTACCTCGCCGACGAGCCGGCTGCGCTGGTCTCCTACCTCGCCCAGCGACTCGGCAAGCCGATCCTGGTCGAGGGCCCGGCGGGGGTCGGCAAGACGGAGCTGGCCAAGGCGCTCTCCCGGGCCAGCGGCCGCGAGCTGATCCGCCTGCAGTGCTACGAGGGCCTCGACGAGGCGAAGGCGCTGTATGAGTGGAACTACCGCAAGCAGCTGCTCCGCATCCAGGCCGGCGGCGAGTCCGGCTGGGAGGAGGTCCACGGCGACATCTTCGGCGAGGAGTTCCTGCTGGAGCGGCCGCTGATGCAGGCGATCGCCAGCCCCGAGCCGGTCGTGCTGCTGATCGACGAGATCGACAAGACCGACCAGGAGTTCGAGGCGATGCTGCTCGAGCTGCTCTCCGACTTCCAGATCAGCATCCCCGAGTTGGGCCGGGTGGCGGCGACGACGATGCCGATCGTCGTCCTCACCTCGAACAACTCGCGCGAGCTGACCGAGGCGCTGAAGCGCCGCTGCCTATATCTCTGGCTCGACTACCCGGAGCTGGAGCGCGAGATGGAAATCGTCCGCCTGCACGCGCCGGAGCTGCCGGAGGCGCTGGCGCGGCGCCTGGTCGAGGTGGTGCGGATGGTGCGGGCGCTGGACCTGAAGAAGCCGCCCTCGATCGCCGAGTCGATCGACTGGGCGCGGACGCTGCTGCTGATGGGGGCCGACGACATCGACCGCGAGACCTTCGAGCAGTCGATGTCGATCATCGTCAAGCACCGCACCGACATCGACCTGGTTGCGGAGAGAGTTGGGATGAAGCTTGCCGAGTCCGTACGGCCCCAGGGCTGAGGCCGGCCCGCCCGGCCTGACCGCGAAGCTGCTCGGCTTCTGCGAGGAGCTGCGCAGCGAGGGCGTGGCGGTCGGGACCTCGGAGATTCTCGACGCTTTCGCCGCCCTCGACGAGGTTCCCTGGACCTCCCAGGACGACTTCCGCGAGGCGCTCGCGGCGACGATCGCCAAGTCGCAGGAGGACCGGCGCCTCTTCGAGCTGCTCTTCGAGCGCTGGTTCTTCCGCGCCACCGAGGCGGAGGCGATCGAGCGCGAGGTCGGCGAGGAGGGGCAGGGCCACGAGGGTGCCGAGCGGCTCGACATCGACGAGCTTCGCGAGCAGATCCGGCAGGCGATCGTCGAGGGCAACGACGGCGAGCTGCGCGACCTGGCGCGGCTGGCGATCGCCGCCTTCGGCCGCCAGGGGGAGGGCTCGGGGGTGGTCGGGGTCGACGTGCAGCGGATCCGCCGCACCCTGGAGCTATCCGCCGGAACCCAGCCGCAGGCCGCCGACGGCGCCGCGCAGCTGCCGCCGATCGACCGCGATCAGCTCAACCGCTTCGAGCGCCACCTGCGACGCGAGCTGGAACGCGACCTGATCGAGCGCACCTCGACCCTGCCTCCCTCCCGCCCGCTGGCCGAGCTGGACCGCGCCCTGCCGACCAGCCCGACCCAGGACCTGGCGGCAGTCCACCGCGCCGTCTCGCAGATGAAGCGGCGGCTGGCGACGCTCGGCCACGAGCAGCGCGGGCGGCGCAAGGGACAGACGGTCGACGTGCGGCGGACGATGCGCGCCTCGCTGCAGACCGGCGGCGTGCCGATGTACCTGCGCTACCGGCCGAAGCGCCCGCGCCGGCCGGAGATCTACGTGCTCTGCGACGTCTCGACCTCGGTCACCTCCGCCAGCGTCTTCTTCCTCTCCGTCCTCCACGCCCTGCACGACTCGTTCCGCAAGCTGCGCAGCTTCGTCTTCATCGAGCGGATCTCCGAGGTGACCGAGGTCTTCGAGCACGAGCGCGACTTCCGCGAGATCGCCCGGCGGATCTCCAGCGAGGGCGGCGTCGCCGACGTCTCCGGCTACACCGACTACGGCCGCGTCTGGCTCGAGTTCCTGACCGAGATCTCCGACGACCTCGACCCCCGCTCGACCGTGATCGTGCTCGGCGATGCCCGCACCAACGGCCGCGAGCCCCACGCAGAGGTCTTCGCCCAGGTGGCGGAGCGCGCCGGCCGCCTCTTCTGGCTAAACCCCGAGCCAAAGCTCTACTGGAACTACGGCGACTCGGTGATGGCCGCCTACGAGCGCCACTGCGACGGCGCCTTCGAGTGCTGGACCACCCGCCACCTGGAGAACTTCGTCAACGTGGTCGCCGGCGGCGTTCCGGCCGCTGACTGAGCGCTTCGTCCCGATCCTCAGCCAGCCGCGGCACGAGCAGCCGTTGGCTCCCGCGCTGCCCCGATGGCGGCCCCGATCAGGCCGAGACCGACGATGACGGCGGCGAGCCAGACCAGCAAGCCGAGAATCGGCGCCAGTGCCGCGACGCGCAGGATCGCGAGGCCGGCGAGAAAGGCAAGGATGCGCCCGTGAGGCGGCTTGACGATCACGCGGCCGAGCGCCCAGGCGGCGGTCACGTAGGCGACGGCGCTGAGCGGTAGCAGCGCCAGCCCGATGCCGATTGCAAGCGGTAAGCCGACCAGCGTGATGGCCGCGATCCCGGCGAAGAGCGGCAACACGATAAGGATCGCAATGCCGATTGCGATCGTCGGCCCGATCCGCGTCTGCGCTTGCGCGAAGACGGCGTCGGCGGCGCGCGGCGCGATCAGCAGCAAGAGGATGCCAAGAACCGCGGCCGAGATACCGATCGCCAGCCAGAAGAGGAATGCGCCGATGAGCGGGAAGAGGCCGAGCGAGTCGGTCCAGCCTTCCTTTTGGATCTCTCCTTCGACGGTGGCAGCGGGAGCAACCCGCGGCCGTTCGTCGCCGTAGGTCAGGTCACCCTCGACCTTCGCAGTCGGCAGCAGGCGGGCACGGCCGGCGATCGTCACCACGTTGCCGTCGACGCGGCCGCTGACCAGCGCGTCCCCGGCGACCAGGACGACGTCCCCGTCAACCCGTCCGGAAATCCGCGCGTCGCCGTTGACGATGAAAACACCCTGCACCGTTTCGCCGCGCTCGACCGCGACGTCGCCGTTGATCACGACAAGCGCATCGTCGTCCGCTTGACCGGGAAGCGTTGCCGCGCAGGCCGGCGCAGCGAGGAGCGCGATTGCGAGAAACGGTGCAATGAAGAGGAGAAGACGGGAACGCACTGGTGTCTAGCCTAGCTCGGTTCCAGATTCCCGTCGACGCTAATCGGCGTGCCGATCGCGGCGGGGGCCGGCGCTGGTCACCGACGAGTACCCCCATTCCGCCTGAAGCCCTAGGCTTGAGCGACTTCAGCGGTTGACGGAGCGCTCGGAATCTTGCTCTCTGCGGTGCCGGTCGCGCTCGTCGAGAACATGGAGCAGGGTTAAGCCAACACCGAAGGCGGCCACGACTGTTATCTGCGCGCCAGGCGAGGACTGTCCGAACAAAATCCCTCCGACCAAAAAAATGAGAGCCGCGATGGCGAGGGTTATGTAGAAGTTCCGCGTGACTATTGGCATCAGGCTACCTCGTGAACAGATCGTAACACAGACAAAAGACTCCACCAAGCCCACTCCAAAGCCGCCCCTCAGGGCATAGTCCTCTAGTTCTTTTCGAGACCGGCCAGTGAGCATCCCCATTGCGGACGCCACCCATCCACCCACGACTACCGCAAAGCCAATCGAGGTAGCGACTAATTCCAAAATGATGGTGGCGAAACCGACGTCAGCGATGACAGGCATGCCCGGACAGTGCATAATCCCCTCGCGCATGTGTCGCGCAGAATGAAAATATCTGAGTCGCCTTTGTGTCGAAACCGACTACGTCGGCAGTGGGCCGCCAGCTAGGGCAATCGCTACGCCGATAAGGGCGGCCGCCAGGAGCGTGGTGACGACGCCGCGGCGCGCGGCGAGCAGGGTGACGGCCGAGAGGGCGAGGACGGCTACCTGCCAGAGCTCCTCCAGGGCCAGGGCCAGGGGGATCGCCGAGCCGAGGATGGCGCCGATCGCGGCTGGGCCGGCGCCGTCGAGGAAGGCGCGCGCCCTGAGGTCGGAGCGCAGGCGGTCGAAGCGCTCGGCGCCGATCAGGACGAAGGAGAACGAGGGAGCGAAGGCCACCGCCGAAGCGAGCAGCGCGCCCCAGATCCCAGCTGCCGCGTAGCCGACCACGGCGACCGTGTGGGTCACCGGCCCCGGGGTCACCTGCCCCAGCGCCACCGCATTGAGGAACTGCCCCGACGTCATCCAGTGGTAGTGGCTGACCGCGTCGGCCTGCATCAGCGGGACGATCACGAAGCCACCGCCGTAGGAAAGCGCGCCGACCTTGAAGGCGACCCAGGCGAGGGCGCCGATTCCCGCGCCCGCCGTGGCGAGCGGCACGAACGCAAGGTTGCCGAGCGCGCCCCCCGCGACTCCGGGGCGGCGCACAAGCAACTCGATCAGGCCACAAGCAAGGAGGACGAGCACCAGCCAGGCACCGATCAGGGGCGTCGCGACCAGGCCGGCCGTGCCGTAGAGCGCCCAGCGCAGGGGATGCGAGGCCCTGGCCCGCTCCCAGCTCGACGGGAGCAGGCCGATTCCCGCTCGCACGGCGACCGCCGCCACGGTCGCGCCGGCCCCGGCGCCCGCCCCGATCACCCAGCTCGGCGGAGCAGAGGCGAGGAAGAGGACCGAGAGGGCGAGGATCGCCGCCAGTCCGGGCAGGACGAACCCGGCTCCGCCGACGAGCGCCCCGGGCAGACCGCGCAGGCGCCAGGCGCAGAAGATCGCGAGCTGGGTCGAGCCCGGCCCCGGCAGCAGGTTCGTCGCGGCGATCGCGTCCTCGAACTGCTCGGCGCCGAGCCAGCCGCGCCGGACGACGCAGAGGTCGCGGAAGAGGGCGACGTGGGCAGGAGGGCCACCGAACCCGATGCAGCCGATCTGGCCCCACTCACGCAGGATCGTGGCAAGGGAAGGCCTGATGGGGCTCCCACACCTTGGGTGCCTCGATGAGGCGCAGGATGTCCGCGGGCAGTTCGCGTCGGCAAGCGTAATCTCATTGGCGGGCGAAGCGGCGAGCAGGGATCGAGCCGATCAGCGGCTGGGGCGAGCCAGGGAATCGCCGAGGATCAGGCGGGCGCGGTAATAGAGAGCCTCGTCTACGGAAGACTGGCCCGGATCCCGCTGGGTGGTGCGGTTGGCCCGGTCGGGACCGGTCCCGACCGGAGCCTCGTCACGAATCAGGCCGGCGAGCCGGCCCCTCGAGGTGAACTTGGTGGTGCCTTTCGAGCTCATCGCGTCTCCTTTCTAGAGTTTGTTGAGTTTTAAACTCAAGAATAGCAGCACGGCAAGATCGATGCTCGCTGCCGCAGAAAATGGCGGCGAATCGGGGCGGAGCGCCACCCGGCAAAGCGCGCCCCGCCCCGTCGCCTCTTCAAGCGGCTGCGGAAACCTCCGCGTCGTCCCCACCCTGCTTCCCGCGGGGAGTCGAGGCCCCACGGTCATCGGGCGATGACGCGTCACCGCTGAAGCTCTTGGTCTGGCCGGGACGCAGGTGGACGATCTGCCCCTCGCGCAGCTCGAGCTTCTGCAGCTCGGCGCGGGTCAGCTGCGCCCAGACCTCGGTGCCGTCGCCGAGCACGAACTCGACCCGGATCTCGAAGCCGAGCGCGACGATCCGCTGCACCATCGCCTCCTCGGCCCGCTCGTCGGGATCGAGCACGACCTCCATGTCGTGCGGTCGCACGAAGTGCTCTCCGAGCCGGTTGACCTCGCCGACGAAGCTCATCACGAACTCGTTGGCGGGATGGTCGTAGAGGTCGTCGGCGGTCCCTGACTGCTCGACCCGGCCCTCGTTCATCACGACCAGCTGCTCGGCGACGTCCATCGCCTCCTCCTGGTCGTGGGTGACGAAGATCGTCGTCACGTGCATCTCGTCGTGGAGGCGACGCAGCCAGGTTCGAAGGTCCTTGCGGACCTTGGCGTCGAGCGCTCCGAAGGGCTCATCGAGCAACAGCACCTGCGGTTCGACCGCCAGCGCCCGGGCCAGCGCCATCCGCTGTCGCTGGCCGCCGGAGAGCTGGTCGGGATAGCGCTCGGCGAGGCCGTCGAGCTGGACCAGGCGCAGTAGCTCGTGAACACGATCGCCGATCTTCGGCTTGTCCCACTTGCGGATCTTGAGGCCGAAGGCGACGTTGCCGAACACCGTCATGTGCTTGAAGGCGGCGTAGTGCTGGAAGACGAAGCCGACCTCGCGCTTCTGCGCGGGCTTGGTCGTCGCGTCCTGGCCGTTGATCACCACCTGGCCGGCATCGAGATCCTCCAGCCCGGCGATCGCCCTCAGCAGGGTCGACTTGCCGCTGCCGCTCGGTCCGAGCAGCGCGGTCAGCGAGCCGTCGGGCACGTCTATCGATACGTCGTCTAGAGCCTGAAAGTCACCGAAGCGCTTGCGCGCTCCCTCGACTGCGATCCCCATCAGGAATCCTCCTTTGCATTGGACGTTGAGATTGCGGCATCGCCGGTGATCGGAATTGGCCCACCCTGTGCCTTGGCCTTGCGGCCGCCGACGCTCATCAGCAGCAGCGTGGTCAGGGCGAGCAGGGCGAGCACGATTGCGCCTGCGTACGCGGCTTCCTCGTTGAACTGCTCGAACGCCTTGGCGACGAAGAGCGGCAGGGTCTCGGTTTGGCCGGAGATCGACCCGGAGACGATGGTCACCGCGCCGAACTCGCCCAGGACCCGGGCGGTGGTCAGCACGACCCCGTAGGCGACGCCCCAGCGGATCGCCGGCAGGGTGATGCGCCAGAAGGTCTGCCAACCGTTGGCGCCGAGCGTCGACGCTGCCTGCTCCTGCTCGGTGCCGATCTCCTGCAGGACCGGCACCGTCTCCCGCACGACGAAGGGCAGCGAGACGAAGACGCTGGCGAGGATCATCCCCGGGGTCGAGAAGAGGACCGTGATCCCCCATTCGGCGAGGGTCGGCCCGAACCAGCCCTCGTTACCGTAGAGCAGGAACAGCGAGAGCCCGATCACGATCGGGGAGATCGCAAAGGGCAGGTTGATGATCCCGTCGATCACCGCGTTGCCCTTCCATTTGTGACGAACGAGCAGCAGCGCGCAGCCGACCCCGAAGATCGTGTTGAGCGGGACCGCGACGGCGACCATCAGCAGCGTCAGCCAGATCGCGTGCAGCGCGTCGGGCGAGGTCATCGCGTCGATCGGCGGGCCGAGCCCGTGCTCGAAGGTCTTGTAGAAGATCATCGCAACCGGGGCGAGCAGCAGCAGGCCGAGGTAGCCGAAGGCGAGCGTACGCAGGCCCCACCTGGCAGGGGTGCGGGTGGTCATCCGCCAATACCCCCCGAGCGGTTGGCGATCCGCTTGACGATTCTCGGGAGAACCCCTGGCTCCTCACCATGAGCGCCCACACGCGCGAAGAGGCTGACCGCGACCAAGAGCGCCAGCGAGATCGCCAGCAGCACGACCGAGACGGCGGCGGCGCCGGAGACGTTGCCCGACTCGATCTGGCTGCGGATGAAGACCGAGGAGACCTCGGTCTTGAAGGGGATGTTGCCCGAGATCAGGATCAGCGAGCCGTACTCGCCGAGCGCCCGCGCGAAGGCGAGCAGCACGCCGGCGAGGATCCCCGGCAGGAGGTTGGGGAAGATGATCCGCCGGAAGACGGTGAAGCCACCGGCGCCGAGCGAGGTCGCCGCCTCCTCCATCTCGCGGTCCATCTCCATCAGCAGCGGCTGCACCGCGCGGGTGACGAAGGGCAGGGTGACGAAACAGAGCGCGAAGACGATCGCGACCCTGGTGAAGGCGATGTCGAGGCCGATCGGGCTGTCCGACCCGTAGAGGGTGAGCAGGGTGAGGCCGGCGACGATCGTCGGCAGCGCGAAGGGCAGGTCGATCAGCGCGTTGACAGCACCCTTGCCGGGGAACTCGTCCCGGACCAGCACCCAGGCGATGATCGTGCCGAAGAAGGCGTTGATCGCGACGACGATCAGCGAGCAGATCACGGTCAGCTTCAGCGCCGCCATCGACTCTGAGCCGGTTACCGAGTCCCAGAAGGCACCGAGGCCGCCGCTGAGCGATTCGTCGAGCACCGCCGCCAGCGGCAGCATCACCATCAGCGACAGGTAGAGAACGACCATGCCCCTGCCGAGGCCGACGCCGACGCCGACGCCGGGCAGGCGGATGCCTGCCCGGGGCGGAGTCGTGGGAAAGGTTGCCGGGTGACCCTCCATCTCTACTCGCGCCTAGCCACTCGTCGACACTCCTAGTTCCTTCTCGATCGCGGCGACCTTGCCGGTTTCGTCATCGAAGAACTCGTCGTTGACCTTGCCCCAGCCGCCGAACTCGGCGATCTTGAACAGGTCCTTGGGGGTCGGGAACTGCTTCGGGTCGACCAGCGTCGGGTTGACCGGGCGGTAGCCGTTTTCGGCCCAGATTTCCTGGCCGGCGTCGGACCAGACGTAGTCGAGGAAATCCTGGGCGGCCGCCGGCGCGTCTTTGGTGACCGCGATCGGGGTTTCGATCAGGATCGTGCTTGGAGGAATCGTGTAGTCGATCTCCTCGCCTTCGTCCTGCGCCTTGATCGCCTCGTTCTCGTAGCCGAGCAGGACGTCGCCCTCTCCCTGGGTGAACGCCGCGAGCGCGTCACGGGCGCTGCCGGGTTGGACCACGGTCTTTTCGAGCAGCGCCTTTACCCCTTCGAGCGCCCCGGCTTCCGGCTTGCCCTCGTGGATCAGAGTCCCGTAGACGGCCATGATGTTCCAGCGCGCCGAGCCGGAGCTGAACGGGTTGGGCGTGATCACTTCGACGTCCTTGCTGAGCAGGTCGTCGAAGGACTCGATCCCCTCCGGGTTCCCCTTGCGGGTGACGATCACGACGACCGAGTCCTGGGCGATGCCGTCGTATTTCTGCTTGTCCCAGTCTTTGGCGACGAGTTCTCCTTCTTCGACCAGGCGTTCCATGTCGCCAGCCTGGGAGAAGTGGACGACGGAGGCGGGCTGGCCGGCAACCACGGCACGGCTCTGGTCGCCGGAGGCGCCGAAGGAGTTGCTGAAGCTGACGTCGGCACCCGCCGAGGTGCCTTCGAACCCGGGCTCGAGCGCTTCCTCGTAGACGGCCTCCGGGGTCGAGTAGCCGACCACGTCGAGCTTGCCGCCACTGGACGAGCCCGAGCTCGAGTCGCTGCTGCCGCAACCGGTCACCGCCAGGGGAACCAGCGCCAGCAGCGCGGCCACAAAGCCCAGCCCGATCGTCTTCCTGCCCTTGCCAGGGTTCGTCATCTAACCCGTTCCCTTCTTTCTTGATGAAGTTGATTAAGAATGAAGGCGGGCACCTTAGCAGAAAGTCGATCAGCAAAGTAAGGAATTGCTCAGCGCACCTGGCGCGCGGGTGGCGTCTTCGCAGGGCAGGGAGCGGTTAGCGGGGGGCCCAGGCGTCCGCTGGTGCTGCGAGGTCCTTGATGGAGCTGGGAAGCTCGCCGCTGACGAGGTCGGCGAGGGTGACGTGCTCGAGGACGGCGCGGAGGTTGGCGCGGACGGCGATCCAGACCTCCTGCAGGTGCTCGGCATGGCCGCGGTACTCGATCGACTCCGGCGGCGAGGACTGCACATGGGCGATCGGGCCCTCGACCGCGCGGACGACGTCGGCGATGGTTATCGCATCGGCGGGCTTGGCCAGCCAGTAGCCGCCCTTGGCGCCCCGGCGGGCGCGGACGATGCCGTGGTGCTTCAGCTCGAGCAGGATGTGCTCGAGGAACTGCAGCGGGATGTCCTGCGCCTCGGCCAGCCGCTCGCCCTTGACCGGCTCGTCCCCGGCCGCGGCAAGCTCGGCTGCGGCGCGCACGGCGTAGTCGGCCTTGGCTGAGACACGCATAAGAGCAGTAAATCAGGCGTCCTGGCGCGCGGGTCCTGTCGTGGGGTGGGGGTGCCCTGCTTGCGCTGCGATCTGCTCCGGGGAGAGGGATCGATCATTTTCAGGGTCGAAGCGTTCCCCACCGCAGACTCCGTGCGGCGCAGGACACCCCCCACCCCACGCCACCCGCGCGAGATGCCGGGTCAGCTGGCCGATTCGAGCGCCAGCTTTGCCGCTTCGCGTTCGCGGCGACGGTGGAGGATGCGGGGGGCGGCGAGGATTGAGCCGAGTCCGATTGCGGCTACGAGAGCTGCGATGGGCCAGACGTTGGGGTCGCCCTTCTGGATCGTGACGATCCCCGATCCCACCAGCACAACGCCGAGCGCGGTGCGGATGAAGCCCTGGGGCGCTTTGCCGGAGAGGGCGGCGCCGATCACTACGCCGGGGATCGAGCCGATCAGGATGTTGCCGGCGAGGACGAAGTCGACGTTGCCACCAATCCAGTGCGCGAGGCCCGCCGCCCAGAGCAGCACAGCGGCATGGAAGACGTCGGTGCCGACGACTTTCTTCGGCGCCAGGCGGTAGACGGCGATCAGCAGGATCGCGATCACGGTTCCCGAGCCCGCAGAGGTGATCCCGATCACGAAGCCGGTCGTGGCGCCGATCAGCACGGCCGCCACCTTGTGGCGGCGCTCGACGTCGAAGCGGTCGCGCTCGTCGACCAGGTTGCGCAGGATCAATGCCCGCGCGAGGGTGATGATGCCGACCATCAGCAAGGTGCCGCCGAGGACGGCGTAGACGAGCGAGTCGAGCCGGTCTTCGCCGACCTGCCGCTCGATCACCGAGACGATCGCCACCCCGCCCACCGCGGCCGGGACGCTGCCCAGGGCCAGCCACTTGACCAGCTCCATGTTCACCGTCTTCATCCGCAGGTGGCGCCAGCCGCCGACCGTCTTGGTGACGGCCGAGTAGAAGATGTCGGTGCCGATCGCGGTCGTCGGCTGGATCCCGAAGATCAGGATCAACAGCGGCGTCATCAGGGATCCCCCGCCCATGCCCGTCATGCCAACGAGCGCGCCGATGCCGAGACCGAAGAAAATTATTGCCGGGTCCATCAGATGCCCGCGGGTGGTTATCGACTTTCCTGACCTTTTTGGTCAGGAGCGCGGAGTGCGCCAGGATACCAAGGTGGCCACGAGAACTGAGGACTTCGCCGGGGCTGAGGCATCGCCTGCCGGCGGCAATTCGCCTGCCGCCGCCGTCTCCGTCCGGGGCCTCGAGCACAGCTACGGCGAGCTACGCGCGATCGACCGCTGCGACCTCGAGGTTCCCGCGCACGGAGTGCTGGGAATCGTCGGTCCGTCAGGCTGCGGCAAGTCGACCCTGCTCGAGCTGATCTCCGGCCTGCAGCAGCCCGGCGCTGGAGAGGTCGAGGTGGGCGGCGCCCGCGACCGCGGTGGCCGCCTCGCCCGCTGCGCCTTCATGCCGCAGCGGGACATGCTGCTGCCCTGGCTGGCCGCGATCGACAACGCGGCGCTGGCGCTGCGCAACCGCGGCGTCCGCCGCGGGCCGGCGCGCAAGGAGGTGGGGCGCTTGTTCGAGCGCTTCGGGCTGGCCGGCTTCGAGCGCGCTCGCCCCGCAGAGCTCTCGGGCGGGATGCGCCAGCGGGTCGCCTTCCTGCGCACGCTCGTCTCCGGCAAGCCGGTGCTGGCGCTCGACGAGCCCTTCGCCTCGCTCGACGCGATCACCCGAGCCGAGATGCAGGGCTGGCTGGCTGGGGCGCTGAAGGCGGACCCGCGCACCGTCGTCCTCGTCACCCACGACGTCGAGGAGGCGCTCTACCTCTCCGACCGCGTCGCGGTGCTCTCGTCGCGGCCGGCGCGAGTGGTCGAGCAGTTGAGCGCGCCCGCCCCGCGCGCACCCGATCGTGACGCTGCCGTCACGACCACTGAGTTCGTCGCCGTGCGCGAGCGCGCGATGGCGGCGCTTCACCGGGGCTCGCGATGATCCTGTGGGGCGCCTTTCTGGTCGTGTGCACCCATAAGGCGCCCCGATGAAGCGCTGGGCCCTGCCCGGCCTCGTCCTCGCGGCGCTGATCGGCCTCTGGCAGGTCGCCGCCAGCAGCGGCGCGCTCGCGAGCGTGCTCGGCCTCGAAGACTTCCTCGTTCCCTCCCCCGCCGAAATCGCCTCCGCGCTGTGGGAGAACCGCTCGCTGCTCGCCGAAAACGCCTGGGTCACCCTGCAGGAGATCCTGCTCGGCTTCCTCTGCGGGCTCGCCGCCGGGCTCGGCTTTGCCGTCCTGCTCCGTCTTTCCAATACGTTGCGCCGCGCCTTCTACCCGCTGATGGTCGCCTCGCAGGCGATCCCGATCCTCGTCATCGCTCCGATCCTGCTCGTCTGGTTCGGCTTCGGGATCGGCCCCAAGCTGGCGGTCGTTGCGCTGATCTGCTTCTTCCCGATTGCCGTCAACGCAGCCGACGGCCTGCGTTCGGTCGACCCAGAGGCGACCAAGATGATGCGCACCCTCGACGCCTCGCGCTGGCAGGTTCTGTGGCGGGTCGAAGCGCCCACGGCCCTCCCCTTCGTCTTCAGCGGTGCCAGGATCGCCGCCACGTTCGCACCGATCGCGGCGATCTTCGGCGAGTGGGTGGGGGCGGACTCGGGGCTCGGGGTCCTGATACGGCTGGACAGCGCTCAGCTGGAGACGGCACGAATGTTCGCCGCGGCTGCCGTCCTGACCGCAATCGCGCTCGGGCTGTTCGGTCTTCTGGCCCTCGCAGAGCGCCGCATCGTCACTTGGCGATAGAAAGCAGGGGATGAAGCCTCCCCGCTTGCCGGCGATCGCCGCCGCCGTCGCCCTGGTCGCCCTCGCCCTGGGCCTTGCCGCCTGCGGCGAGAAGAGCGAGGACGGGAGCGCCAAGGCCGAACCGTTCAGCCTGACGCTCGACTTCTACCCCAACCCCGACCACGCCGGGATCTACATGGCCCAGAAGCTCGGCTACTTCGCCGACGCCGGGCTCGACGTCTCGATCCAAACGCCCTCCGACCCGGCGGCACCGATCAAGCAGGTCGCCGCGGGCCAGACCGACCTGGCGATCTCCTACGAGCCCGAGGTCGTGCTGGCCCGGGAACAGGGCCTCGACGTGGTCGCCGTCGGCGCTCTCGTCGACCGCCCGTTGACCTCGCTGATCTGGCTGAGGAAATCGGGGATCGGCGGCGTCGCCGGGCTGCGCGGCAAGACGATCGCCACCGCCGGCATCCCCTACCAGGACGCCTACCTGAAGACGATCCTCGCCCGCGCCCACCTCACCGAGTCCGAGGTGAAGACCGTCAACGTCGGCTACGGGCTGCTGCCGGCGCTCGTCGGCGGCAGCGCCGACGCAATGCTGGGGGGCTTCAGCAACGTCGAGGGGGTCGACCTGCGCCTGCGCGGCAAAGACCCGGTCATCACCCCCGTCGACAAGCTGGGGATTCCGCCCTATGACGAGCTCATCCTGGTCGCCCAGCGCGAGCGGCTCGAAGAAGACCCCGAGGCGAGCCGTCTCTTCCTGGCGGCGCTGGCCCGCGGCACGGCTGCCGCGGTCAAGAGCCCGGGCGCGACCACGGCTGCGCTGCTGGCTGCCAACTCCGACCTCGACCCGAAGCTGACCAAGGCCGAGGTGGCCGCGACGCTGCCGCTGCTCTCGAAACGCGGCTTCATGGACCCGGTCCGGTGGAAGGCGTTCATCGCCTGGATGCACGACAACGAACTGATCTCGGTGCTGCCGCCGGCCACCGCCGTGCTCAGCGATGCCTACCTACCGGGCCAGATCCCCGAGTAGCTCGAAGCCGCCCTCGCGCAGCAGCCGCGTCACCTTCGCCGCGGGCAGCGGCCGCGAGAAGAGGTGTCCCTGGGCGTAGTCGCAGCCGAGGCGGCACAGCTCGGAGAGCTGCCCCTCATTCTCGACTCCCTCGGCGATGGCGTCGAGTGAAAGGGCGCGAGCCATCCCGATCACCGCCTCGACGACCGCGGTGCGCTCCTGCTCGACCCCCAGGCCCTCGACGAAGGAGCGGTCGATCTTCAAGGCATCGAAGGGAAAGCGGTTGAGGTAGGCCAGGGAGGAGTGGCCGGTGCCAAAGTCGTCGAGGACGAGGCGCACGCCAGTCTCGCTCAGCGCTTCCAGCGTCGCGGTGGCGCTCGCCGACTCGTCCACCAGGACGCTCTCGGTTATCTCCAGTCTCAGGTTGATCGGGTCGAGCCCGGTCTCGGCGAGGATCTCGCGCACAGAGTCGGCTAGATCGCGGTGGGCGACCTGACGCGCCGAGAGGTTGACCGCGATGTCGAGCGGCCGCTGATCGGGGCGCAGGTCGTGCCAGGCGAGAGCCTGGCGGCAGGCCGTCTCCTGGACCCAGTGGCCGATCGGCTCGATCAGGCCGCTGTCCTCGGCGATCGGAACGAACTCCGCGGGGTCGAGCAGGCCGCGCTTCGGGTGATTCCAGCGCACCAGCGCCTCGAGCCCGACGATCTCGCCGCTGCCGAGCGCGACAACCGGCTGGTAGTGGAGCTCGAGCTCGTCCCGGCCGAGCGCGTGGCGCAGCTCGCGCTCGGTCTCGAGGCGGCGAACGGCGCGTGCCCGCATCTCGGCGTCGAAGACCTCGCAGCGGCCCCGCCCCCGTTCCTTGGCCCGGTACATCGCGGCGTCGGCGTCGCGGATCAGCTGCTCGGCGTCGATCGGCTCGCGGCCGCTGGGCCGGGCGACCGCGATCCCGATGCTGGCGGTGACGAAATGGTCGGCGCCACCCATCGTGTAGGGCTCCGAGAAGGCGCCCGCCACGCGGTCGGCGATCGCCAGCGCCTCGTCCTCGTCGGTGAGCCGGTCGACCAGGATGCCGAACTCGTCGCCGCCGAAGCGGGCGACGATGTCGCCGGGGCGCAGGTGAGCGCGCAGGCGCGGCGCCACGGCGCGCAGCAGGTCGTCGCCGGCATGGTGGCCGATGCTGTCGTTGATCAGCTTGAAGTGGTCGAGGTCGATGAAGAGGATGCCGACCGGCGAGCCCGATGCGATGCCCCGCTTCAGCGCACCCTGTAGCGAGTCGACGAAGTTGGGCCGGTTGGGCAGGCCGGTGAGCGAGTCATGCAGGACGCGGTGGCGCAGCGCCTCATCGGCACTGTGGCGCTCCAGCGAGTCGGCCAGCACATTCGCCGAGGCCTGCACGAAGTGGACGTCCTGGGGGGTGAACCTGCTGGGCTCGGTGGAGTGGATATCGAGCACGCCAAAGGGGCGCTCCTTGCCGGCGATCGGGACGGCAAGGCTGCTGCGCACGCCCAGAACCCGCAGCACCGGCGGCATCGAAAAGCGGCGCTCAGTCGACCAATCGTCGACGATCACGTGCAAGCCGGACTCCAGCGCGGCGCCGGCGTGGGAGTCGCGCGCAGCGGAGGCGCGGCGCTCTGGCCCGCTCGTCTCGTCCTCGAGCCCGGCGCGGAGGTGCAGGCGGCGCCCCCCCTGGCCCGCCTCCCAGACGCAGGCCGCCTCGACCCCTTCGATCTCGGTCATCAGCGGAACGGCATGCTTGCTCAGCCTCACCGGGTCGCCGTCCTGCAGCGCGTGCCGGCCGAGCCGCGCCACAGCCGCCTGCTGGGCAGCGGCTCGTTGCAGCTCCTGCTCGGCGACCTTGCGCACGGTGATGTCGTAGAGGACGCCGTGCCAGATCTGTGTGCCGTCGCCGTCCGGTTCGAGCACCGCCTCGTCGAGCATCCAGACGACCTCGCCGTCGCGAGTGATCATCCGGTAGTCGATCGGCGGGCCACTGCCCCCTCCACCGGCCTTGCCGGTTTCCTGCTCGAGCACCCGCTCGAGGTCGTCCGGGTGAAGCTGCCGCACCCAGAGCCCGGGGTCGGCCATCCACTCCTCCGGGCTGTAGCCGAGGATCTCCTCGATCTGGGGGCTGACGTAGCGCCAGCGGCCCATCTCCCCCATCTCGCAGGAGTAGACGATCGCGGGCAGCCGCTCGACAAGGCGGCGATAGTCCTCCCCCGCCGAGGAGATCTGGTCGAGGAACTCCGTAACGCGCTCTTCGGGCCAGCCGTCTCCCTTGGAGCCCATCTCACCCGCGCGATCCATTGCGGGACTATCGGCAAAACACCTGGTTTCTTTATCTATACAAGCCGATCGTCCAGGCGCCGGCCAACCCACGGAAGGGTGCGTACGGGGCGTAGAACTCCTCGACCTCCTCGACCGTGGCGCGGCGACCGAGCCGGGCCAGGCGGCCGACCAGCTTCAGGTAGATCAAATCGCCAGCCGGAAGCGAGTCGGGATCGCCGCGCCCGAACAGCCCCAGGCACTGCACGGTCCAGGGACCGATCTCGGGGATTGCGAGGAGACGGGCATCCCCGGCGGGCTCGCCGGGAGACACTCGCCCGGAGGCGATCTCGCGGGCGACGGCCCGCAGGGCGATCGAGCGGCCCGGAGAGAGGCCCATCGCGGTCAGTTCCGCCGGCGCCCGGCCGGCGATCGTCCCCGGGCCTGGGACGTCGCGCAGCGCCTCCCGGTCCGATCCCAGCCGCGGGCCCCAGCGACCGACGATGCGGCGCTGGATGCGGGCGGCACGCTCGGACTCGATCAGCTGCTTGACCACGGCCCAGGCAAGCGCCTCCCAGGCCCAGGGGCGGCGGCGCGGGCGCAGATCGGGGCGGCGGCGCAGCGGCGGGCCGAGCAGGGGGTCGCGGCGGAAGCGTCGGTAGAACTCGCCGAGGTCGTCGTCGACGCCGAGCGCGAAGCGCATGCGCTCGACCGCGAGGCGCAGCTGCTCGGAACCGGCGGGACGGCTCGGCGGCGGCGGGACCGACCGCAGCGCCGCCACCGCGGCTGGATCGACCGGCTCGGCGCGCAAGGCAACCCGGCCCCGCCCGGGTTCCCAGGCACGCACCAGAACCGGGCTCTCCGCCACACGCAACAGACGCGAGACCACCCCGTCCCGCACCTGCATGACCCGGTCCTCACTGCTGTAGCCCGGCAGCCGGAAGGGCGATGGCGGGCGGGCCTCTACCTGGTGATACGTCACCTGCCGAGCAGGTGCACGTCCACCAGGAAAGAGCGGCTCGCGACGACCTTCGGCTGCCGCTTGCGGCGCGGCAGCAAGCTCCCGGACGACTTCTTCGCCGCTGCTCCGACCGCGCGCACCGCGACCACGGTCGCAGCTCCCGCGAGGACGCCGCCGACGGCGGCTATTGCAGCCGTCCGTGCCTCACTACGGACGGCGAGCGCAGCGGGCGCCTCATGCGGCAAAACCCTGACGCGAACCGGCTCAAGCTCAAACTCACTCACCAGCCCGACTGTAGCGGTTAAGTGGAACCCCTACCGGGACGGCTCGGGAAGCACCTTCTCGTAGATCCGGTACTTCTTGACCACCCTGCCGCCCATCCCCTCCATCGCCCGGTTCATCGGCCCGTTGGTCTCCAGGATCCAGCCCATCTCGCCGCCTTCGATCGCGCCGGGCTCGTGGGCCGTCTCGAGGTGCTTCAGGTAGAGGCCGGCGGCGACTCCCGTGTGGTGGTAGGAGTGCTTGACACCGAGGGCGAAGACGCGCAGGCGGTCGATCCTGCGCTTGGCGAGCAGGAACTTGAGCCAGCCGAAGGGCAGCAGGCGGCCGTTCAGCTTCGCCATCGCCTGGTTGATGTCGGGCAGGGTGAAGGCAACTCCAACGGTGTCGCCGTCCTTTTCGGCGATGAACGCCCAGTCCTCGACGATCACCTGGTTGAGGATCTTGGCGTGAAACTCGATCTCGGCGTCGGTTGGGGGGACGAAGCCCCAGTTGTCGGCCCAGGCGTCGTTGTAGACCTCGGTGAAGCGACGCATCTCATCGGCCAGGTTCCGCTTGACGATGTTGCGGATCCTCACCCCTTCGTCGCGCAGCGCCTTCTCCGCCGCGGCGTGGATCGATGGGTCGAAGCGCTCGCCCTCTTTGAGGCTGCCCAGCTCCAGCTCCCACATCAGCAGGTCCATCGCCTTGCCGAAGCCGTGCGCTTCTAGCAGGGACTTGTAGTAGGGGGGGTGCCAGTTCTCGAGGATGTAGGGTCGCAGCTGGTAGCCCTCGATCAGGATCCCCACCTCGTCGTTGGTGGTGAAGTCCATCGGGCCGAGGATCCGCGAGCGGCCCTGGGCGCGCGTCCACTCGGTGGCGGCGTCGAGCAGGGCACTTGCCACATCGGGATCGTCGGCGCTCTCGAAGAAGCCGAACATCGCGTCGTTTCCCCCCTGGGACTCGTCCCAACGTTGGTCGACCTGGGCGGTGATGCGCCCGACCGGCTCGCCATCTCGTTCGGCGATGAAGTACTCGGCCTCACCGTGCTGGAACCAGGGGTTCTTGCTGCGGTCGAGGAACTGCATCCGCTCGAAGATCAGCGGCGGCACCCACTGCGGGCTGTCGCGATGGAGCCGGAACGGGACCTTGACGAAGCGCTTGAGGTCGCGGCGGGAGCGGACGGGGCGGATAGCGATGCTTGACACGGGAGCCTGAACCTACACTTCAAGCATGAGCGCCACTAGAGCTCCCGTTGACGTCTTCGAGAAGGCCCGCAGCCACGAGCGGCTCGAGCAGCTCGAAGCGGCGAAGCAGCACGACCTCCTCCCCTACTTCCGCCTGCTCACCTCGCAGGCCGGCCCGGTGGTGGAGATGGAGGGTCGGGAGACGATCATGCTCGGCTCCAACAACTACCTGGGCTTGACCGGCGACGAGCGCGTCAAGCAGGGGGCGCGTGACGCGCTGGAGACCTACGGCACCGGGGTCACCGGCTCACGCCTGTTGAACGGGACGACGCCCCTGCACGTCGAGCTCGAGCGGGAGCTGGCGGAGTGGATGGGGACCGAGGAAGCGATCGTCTACACCACCGGCTACCAGTCGAACGTCGGCTGCATCGGCACGATCCTGGAGCCCGGCGACACGGTGATCTGCGACTCCGGCGACCACGCCTCGATCCTCGACGGCTGCCGGCTCTCCGGCGCCAAGCTGCGCCCCTTCCGCCACAACCGCATGGAGAAGCTGGAGAAGATGCTGCAGCGGGCGGCGGAGGACGGCGGCGGCGTCCTCGTCGTCGTCGACGGGGTCTTCTCGATGGAGGGCGACGTCTGCGACCTGCCACGGATCGTCGAGCTCTGCCGCGAGCATGGGGCACGGCTGATGGTCGACGAGGCGCACGGCGCCGGCGTGCTCGGGGCGCGCGGTGCAGGTGTGTCTGAGCTGTTCGGCCTCGAGGACGAGGTCGACCTGCGGATGGGGACCTTCTCCAAGAGCCTCGCCTCCTGCGGCGGCTTCATCGCCGGTCCCGCCGACGTGATCGAGTACCTGCGGATCGCCTCCCGCTCCTTCGTCTTCAGCGCCTCGGCGGTGCCGGCGGCGGTCGGCGCGGCGCTGGCGGCGCTGCGGGTGATCCGCTCCGACGGCCCACGGCTGTTCGAGGCGCTGCTCGGCAACGCCACCTACCTGCGCGAGGGGCTGCGGGGACTTGGCCTGAAGGTCGTCGAGCCGGGGGCGCTGCCCGATGGCACGGTGGCGACGACGCCGGTCGTGCCGGTCGTCGTCGGCGACGACTGGCAGGCGGTGCTGCTCTGGAAGGCGCTGTTCGACGCCGGCGTCTACACCAACGTCGCGATCCACCCTGCGGTGCCGCCGGGCGGCGCCCTCTTGCGGACCAGCCTGATGGCGACCCACGAGCGCGAGCACCTCGACCGCGCGCTGGAGACGATCTCCCGCACCATTGAGGACTTTCCTGAGCTTCCACGTACGTAAGTGACTATGCATACCCCAGCGGGGGTAGTTTCCGCCTTGTCCAATTCCGGACAAGGCGGGGCACGACGAGAAAAAGATGCTCTTAGCGAACGGGCCGGCCGCTCTTCGCTGACTCCGGGTTGACGCTCACCGCCCGGAGCGCATAGCTTGCTCCCTCGCCGGCCGCATCCAGGACAGGAGGAGGCGGCGGTGGAAGTTCAACTCAACCGAGCCGGGCAGCGCCGGCCGGGTATACGAAATCAGTCAAAGACCCCTATTGGGAGGAGTCCTAGTGGAAGCTGCATCGATCGCCCCTGCCCCGCCGACCCCCGCCGCGACCCAGACACCCCAGCACATGCAAGCGCTGGCTCGCGCCAACCGGGTGCGGCTCGCGAGAGCAGAGCTGAAGCGATCGATCGGGCGGGGCGAGGTCGAGGTATCGGAGGTGATCCAGGACTGCCCGTGGGAGACCGAGAGCATGACCCTGGCCGAGCTGCTGACCAGCCAGCGTCGCTGGGGCCGCACTCGCGCCCGCAAGCTCCTCCAGGCCCTCGCGCTCAGCGAGAACAAGCAGCTCGGTACCCTGACCCCGCGCCAGCGGGCGATGCTGACGACGGCCCTCTGTCCGCGGTCGCGGGACACGGTCCTCGTTTGAGGGCCCCATCCGGCAGGGGGTTCCACTTAACTTTTTTTGAAGACGGTCTCCCACCGTCCGAGGATGCCGCCGCAAAAAAAGTACAAGACGTTCCACCCCCTACCGGATGGGGCCTCGCCCTAGCCTCGCAGTCCACCAGCCCTAAACGAAAGGCCACCGGAAGCTTTCTGGAAGGCGCGGCGTAAGGCGTAGAAGGAAGCTGCGAAGGTGATGGCGCCGGCGGCGAGGCAGACGGCGAGGATCAGTCCCGCCAGGTAGAAGAGCCCGCCGGTGACCAGGACGAAGACGGTGCCGGCGAGCAGCGTCGTGTGCGAGCGGTAGCCGGCGAAGTGCTCGCGGGCCGAGACCTCGAGGCCGCCGAGGCCGGCGAGGACGACGCCAACGCCGATCGCGGTCGGGCTCTTGCCTGCGATCCCGATCACCAGCATGACGATGCCGCCGAGAACGGTCAGCTCGGCAAGTGGGAACGAGCCCCATGGCGCCGGGGGGCGCTCATCTGCCCTGAGGCGGGTCTTGGCTTTCTCGCTCAACGGCCGCAAGCCGCCCGGGTAATGGGCATCCGGAGGAGACCCTGACCCGCCACCAGCCCATCAACATGCCGAGTAGGCCGAAGCGAGGCCGGGAATGCCAGTGGCCGCAACCGGGCTCGCCGACATCGGTGCGCGAGATTCGCAGCCACTTGTGCTCGGCCGGAGCGGCGAGCATCCGCTCCAGCAGCTCGCGGTTGCTGGTCTCCAGCTCGGCTTGCTCCTGCAGTCGCCGCCGCGCGGCGCCGATCCGGGTCGCCAGGGAGTCGCGCACGGCCTCCAGTTCGCCCAGGCCCAGCGCCCGGGGCTCGCTCGAGATCGCAGGGACTCCGGCTTCGATCTGCAGACGCGGGAAGGCATCGGCGAAAAGCGCCGCGAGCTGGTGTTCGAGGCGACCGATCTGGCGCCGCAGCTCCGCTCGGGCGAGCCGCTCGTCGCCATCCACGCGAAGCGCAGTGCGGGTTTCTCGATCGAGCAGATCCGGCATAGCCCGACACCGAGTGTAGTTCACGGCGCTGACCCGATCGCAATCGTCGCGTTAAGCCGCCGATGGGCCGGTTTGTCGTCCCGGGGGCGACAAATCGGCCCATCGGTCAGGTCAGGCGGCTTCCAGCGTCGCGGCGACCATCCAGAGGGCCTCGTCGACGGCGATCTGGGGGACGCCGTCGACCTGGACTGCGGCGATCGCGATGCGGCGGGTGTCGCGTCCGACGTCACGCCCATCCCCCGTAGCCCCAAAAAGCAGCCCGACCGGAGCCCGCTCGTCGGCGATCACCAGGGTCCCGTGCGAGAGCTCGCCCGGCCTGCCCTCGAGCGACTCCCCGGGCGCCGAGTCGCGGATGCAGAGCGCCCCTTCGATCCGCTCGGAGTCGAATGCGCGCAGGGCGATCCCGGTCTCCACCGTAGCGATCGTCAGCGCGTCCGCCGGTAGGCCCCGTGACTTGAAGGCGCCCTCCTGGAGGCGATCCAGAGCCAGCTGCTCGACGGGAGTCCGGGTGCGGTCCGGGTCGAGGCCGATCTGGCGGAAGAAGACGCGATAGGCCCAGGGGATCGGCCGTTCGCGCATGTGGATCGCGTGGGCTCCGTAGAAGCGGTTGGAGGTCTCGCCAAGGCGGCGCCGCACCGGCTCGGGGCTGCGGCCGGGGCGGCCATCGACCTCGATCCAGGAGATCCCCAGACCCGGGAACTCGGCGGCTACGCGGGGGGAGACCCAGCCGAGCGCAGTGGACGGCTCCCAGCCCAAATCCGAATCGGCTGCACCTCCCACCTCAACCCGCCTCCGCGGCGCGGCTGGCACGCAGCAGTCGCTCGACCCGTCCGCTCAACTCGCTCTCGTCGAGATGGCCGATGCCGGCGCTCTCCAGGGTCCCGCCCGGATAGACGTAGGCAAAGGTCGGGCAGCCACCGACCCGGTAGAGGCTCGCCACGGCGCCGTCGCGGTCGTAGCCGACTGGCATCGCCCACTCGCGCCGGCGAACCAGGTCGCGAACGGTTTCGCGATCGTCACGGATGTCAAGCGAGAGGAAGCCCACTCGCCCACGGTAGCGCGCGTAGACACGGCTGACGACGTCCTGCTGGTCGACGCAATCCCCCCCCTTGCTGAACCAGAACGAGATCACGGTGGGTCGGCCGAAGAGGTCGCAGACCCGGATCGCGCCGGGCGTGCGCACCCGGCAGGCGGGGGTGCGGCGAGCATCGGCCGGGCAGGGCAGCCGGGCGGCCGAGCAATCGTCCTGGGCGACGTTGGCGTCGCCTTCGAGCCCGCTGGCGGCGGCGGGGACGGCAAACTCGGGCAGGGCCCAGCGGGCCGGCTGCTGGTCGAGACCGAGCGTGCCGCCATCGTTGCCGACTCCGTTGAGGAGGGCGACCGCCACTATCGCCACGAAGAGCAGGCCGACGAGGATCGAGTACCGGTCCCTCACGGCTTCGCCCCTCCCCTGCCTTCGGCCCAGACAAGCGCCGCCGGAAGCGCCACCATCACCCCCAACAGGGCCACCGCGAGGTCGATCACGGTGACGAAGCCGAACTCGCGCAGCATCCTCACGTCGCTGGCGACCAGCACCGCGAAGCCCGCCGTCGCGGTCACTCCGGACGCCAGTACCGCAGCACCGGTGCGCGTGTAGGCGGCTCGCAAGGCCGCCCCAAGCTCGCGCCCGGCTCGACGCTCCTGGCGGAAGCGGGCAGCAAGGATCACGCTGAACTCGGTCGCGATCGCGATCGTCAGCGCCCCAAGCGCCGCCGACATCGGGTTGAGCGGGACACGCGTCAGCCAGAGCACCAGCGCCGACCACCCAGTAGCCATCACGATCGGCACCAGCGGCACCAACGCTCGTGAGAGCGACCGGTAGACCGCCAGCAGCACAAGCGTCACCGCGATCAGGCCGGCCAGGGTCAGCAGATAACGGCTGTCCGATAGATCTGAGGCGGCAGAAGCGGCGATCACCGGCAACCCCGCCAGCTCAACCTCCACCCCAGGCGGCGGCCCGCCTTCGGTGCCGGGCTCGCCGATCTCCCCCCGGATCCGATCGATCAACGCCTGCTGGTCCTCCAGCGACTGAGCGCGGATGCCGAAGCCGAGCAGTGCAGTCCCCGACGGCAGGCCGGTCTTCGGATCGATCGTCGCGAGCTGACGCAGGTCATAGGCGGGGATCTGCCGTAACGTGGAACGGATGCTACGGCTGGTCAGCGCACCGCTGCTAACGGTGAGACCACCGCCGGTGACGAAGTCCGAGAGCGCCGGCCCGGGACAGACTTCGGCCTCCTGGCAGCTCGCGTTGGCAGCGGAAAACCCGCCCGCCCGCAGCACCCGCCGCTTGAAGGCCGCCATCCACTGGATCGTCGCCGGATCGGTGAGGTCGGCGGTGGTGACGCTGACATCGAGCTCCCCGGAAACTCCAGTTGCATCTTGCAGCTCATTGAGTTCGCGCACTGCGTCGATGCTCTGCGGCGCCAGCTCGCGGATGTCGGTCTGGGTCGAGATCTGGGTCCCGAGACCCCAGCCGATCACGGCCAGGGTCAAGCCGATTCCGAGGACCCGCTCCGGGTGGTCCTGCGCGACCGCAAGAACGCGCTGCAAGAGAGGCGGGAGTGTCGGGTCTCCCGGAGACGCGCGGCGTCCCGTTTTTCGCACCGCCAGCTCGGCGAGAGACGCACGCCGCGAGGCGAAAAACCCAGCGCGCGGAGGGAGACCCGTCGCTCCCGCCTCCCTACGCAGACTGAGCGCAGCAAAGCCCACGACAAAGGCCAGCGCGAAGGCGATCGCTATGCCGACGACGAGGAGCAGGCCGAAGCTGCGCACCATCGGCGTCGGAGAAAGCTGGAGGGCCAAGAAGCCAGCGCCGGTTGCCAAACAAGCGATAGCAATCGTGGGCCCACCGCCAGATGCCGCCAAGCGAGCGGCATCGGCTCCCGGGCTGGCGCCGATAGCGATTGCCTCGTCGTAGCGAGCTTGTAGCTGGATCGCGTAATCGACAGCGAGGCCGATCAGAATCGGTAAGACAGCGATCGAGGCCATCGTCAGCGAGCCTCCGAGGAGGCCGAAGAGGCCGAAGGTCAGCGATGCCGCTGCCAGGGCGACCGCCAGCGGCAGCAGGCGCATGCGCGAACGGAAGAGGGCAGTCAGGGCGAGGGCCATGACGACGATCGCGACGCCCAGCAGGACCAGCAGGGCATCGACTAGCGCCCGCGTCACCGCGTCGACGACGACCGGCACGCCGGAGATCAGGTAGCGGCCACCGTGCAGCTCGAAGCAGCGCTCCGGCTCGCCCTTGAACTTGCAGACCTGGCGAGCGACCGGGTCGCGGACCGTGGCGCGAATCAGCTCCAGAGCATGGTGGCGTTCGGCCTCGTCGAGGTCGGAACGAAGCCGCAGGACGATCTGCGCCGTATGGCCATTGGGGAAGAGGTAGGCGAGGCGGGCCTTGGGCGTCCCCCGGGCGCGATGCAAATCGAAGACGATCGCGGCCAGGAAGTTGGGGTCGGAGAGGCTGGGGGCGCTGGTGATCCCGTAGCGCGCCGCGACCTGGAGCAGCAGTTCGCGCAGGCGGTCGGGCGGGACGGTGGCGGCAAGGCGGCGTAGTTGGCGATCGAGCTGGATCACGGCCTCGTTGAGGAAGGTGGCGGGACCGACCACCGACCTCACGGGATCCAGGCGTGCCAGTTCGGCGCATGGGCCGGGGATCGGCTCCACGCCCTCGGGGACCTTTCCCGAGAGGCATCCCTCCAAGCGCAGCAACCGCCCCAGGTTGGAGGTCAGGACGAGGCGCTGCAGGTCCCCCTCGGCAAGGACGACAACGGGTTCTTCGCCAAAGGCGTCACGCACCTGTTGCGTGGCCCGGTAGCTGGCCGTATCCGAATCGACCAGCGTGTCGGTACCAGCGTCGGTCGGCAGCTGCGTAGCCGCCACCCCAGCTCCAACAGCGAGGAGAACCGTGACCGCGAGTACCGGCCGCGCATGCCGCACAGCCCAGGCCGCTATCGAAGCCATTCAGCGCCCCTCGGGCGTGGACCCGCCCGTTGAGGGCCTCAATCCATCGACAGCGGACCAGTCACGTCCGCATTCAAGAACTGGTGCACGAACTGATTTTCGGAGTCGAACAGTTCCTCTTTCGGCCCCGACTCGACGATTTTGCCGTTCCAGAGGACGGCGATGAAGTCGGAGATACGCCGAGCCGTGTTGAGGTCGTGGCTGATCACCAGGTAGCAGCCGCCGTTCTCCGCATGCACCTCGCGGATCAGCTCGCAGAGCAGCGCCGTGCGCACCGGGTCGAGCCCGGAGTCGGGCTCGTCGAACATGACGATCGCCGGTTCCAGCACCAGCGCCCGCGCGAAGCCGGCCCGCTTGCGCATCCCGCCCGAGAGCTCGTTGGGCATCTTGTAGATCGCCTCGGCCAGGCCGACCTCTTTGAGGCGGCGATTGACGATCTCGCCGATCTCCTCCTCGCTTTTGTCGGTGTGCTGGCGCAGCGGGAAGGCGGTGTTGTCATAGATGTTCATCGATCCGAACAGCGCCCCATCCTGGAACAGGAGGCCGAACTTTTTGCGCACCTCGAAGAGTTCGTCGTCGGTCATGTTGGGGATCGATTCGCCATGCACGAGGACGTCGCCGGAGTCCGGGTAGAGCAGACCGACGATGTGCTTGATCAGGACGCTCTTGCCGGTTCCCGAGGGGCCCAGCACCATCGAGACCTGGTCTTCGGGCAAGCCGAGGTTGAGGCCGTTGAGGATGCGCGCTCGGCCGAATTGCTTGACCAGGTTGACGATCTCGATCGCGTCCTCGCTGCCATGGTCGCGCTTGCGCCCGGTATGGAAGCGATAGGGATCGGCCTCGGCCGGGTCGACCCCGGGAATGACGAAATCGCGACCCATCGTCGCTCCGTCCTCGCTCACGTAGGGGCCGCTGGAAGCAGGTTCCGAGGCGATTGCGGGGGGTGCTTCGGCGCTCGAGGCGGCCTCGTCCTGCAGCTCGGCTTCTTCGATGCGGTTTTCGTCGTCGATCCCCACGGTCAGCCTCCTATCGGCGCCCTCGGGTTGGCACCCCAGAAGACCAGCGTGCCGAGCATCCCGATGATGTGAACTAGAACGATGTTGAGGACCATCGACTTCGCGGTCGCGGTGCCCACGCCGACCGGCCCGCCCGATGCGGTGTAGCCGTAATAGCAGCCGACCATCACGATCGCCGTCGCCATGAACATGCCCTTGATCAGGCTGAAGATCAGGTCCGGTGGGTTCTGGAACATCCAGAAGATCAGCAGGTAGCCGCCTTTGGAGACGTCGCCGATCTGTTCGACCACCGCCAGGTAGCTGGCGAGGTACATGATCCCAATCCCGACCAGGTACATGAACGGGAAGGCGATCCAGGCGGCGAGCAGGCGCGTTGCGGCGAGGAAGGTGACCGGCGGCACGCCCATCACCTCGAGCGCGTCGATCTCGTCGGAGATCCGCATCGCCCCCAGCTCGGCGACGATGCCGGTGCCGACCTTGGCGGACAGCATGTAGCCGAAGGCGTAGGGCATGATCTCGCGCAGATCGCACCAGGCCGAGAAGACGCCGGCGTAGGCGGGCGCGCCGTTGGCGCGCAGCAGGTAGGCACCCTCGATCCCGCACTGCAGGCCGAGGATGAAGACGAGGCCCCAGATGATCACCGCCGAGCCGAGGATCAGGATGCCGGCCTGGCGCAGGCTCTCGCCGAAGAAGCGCAGGACGCGCCCCGAGTAGACGAGGCCCGCCACACGCGAGCCGAAGCGGGCGATCTCGCCGAAGGAATCGAGCCAGCCGCGCGGGACGTCGAGCCAGGCGTTCATCGAATCGTCTGCAGGTCGGGATTGGTCGCCAGCAGAGTCTGGGTGAAGGCGTAGTTGAAGGCGAAGACGCCCATGAAGGAGATCACCACCGCCTGGTTGACGGCGCGGCCGACCCCGGCGGCGCCACCGGACGCAGTCATCCCCTTGTAGCAGCAGACGACCGAGATGATCGCCCCGAACAGGGTGCACTTGATCACCGAGCCCCAGAGATCGGTGATCGAGGAGTTGGTGAAGAGCGTCGCGAAGAAGCCGCCGAGCGGCTGCTTGTAGAGGAGCTCGGTGAGGACGCCGCCGCTGATGCCGAAGATCAGCGCGTAGATGTCGAGCAGGCCGGTGATCAGCATCAGCGCCAGGAAGCGCGGCACGACCAGGTTCTTGATCGGGTCGACGCCGAGCACCTGCAGGGCGTCGAGCTCCTCGCGGATCTTGCGCGCGCCGAGGTCGGCGGTGATCGCGGTGCCGGCGACGCCGGCGACGACGACAGCCGTCACGAACGGTGCGAACTCGCGGATCGAGGCGAGGACGAAGAAGCCGCCGAGCCGGTCGAGCGAGCCGAACAGCGTCAGGAAGTTGGCCGCCTGCAGGCCGGGCGCGCCGAAACCGAAGGCGACGGTCGAGACCAGCAGCGGGAACCAGCAGAGCTGCAGGGCGAAGAGGAACTGGCCGATGAACTCCTCGCCGTAGGGATAGGGAGGCCGGACCGCAGAGACCATCGTGCGCGCGGTCAGGATCATCATGTCCCCGACCTGCTCGAAGAAGGACTTGGCGGGGGCGATCCTCCTGCCTATCGATGCGGCTGCTTCCATCTCTCCTCCGGAAAGTGGGACCGCATCGGGCGGCCCCTGCTCCGTGCATTGAGTCTATGGGATGCGCCAGCGGCGTCCGTTAGCCGAGTGTTGAGATCCGGCTAACGCCCAACCCCTGCGCTCTGCGCCCCCAAAGCGGCCGAATCCCCATGGTATGTTCCGGCCGCTTTGGGAGGGAATCGCAGATATGGCTGGCGCTCCCGAGTCGGCGCTGCGGCGGCGGGTGCTGTCGCTGCCGCACTGACTCTCTCCCTGGCCGCCTGCGGCGAAGAATCTTCCTCTGACGCAAACGAGGCCGCCGGCACCTATCCGGTCAAGGTCGTCACTGCGAAATTCCCCTCCGAGCAGCGGCTCGGAGAATCCACGCTGCTGCGGCTCGGCGTGCGCAACACCGGGCGCAAGGCGCTGCCGGCGCTGACCGTAACGATCACGATCGGCGGCAAAGAGGGCCACAACTCGACCCTGCCTTTCGGATTCCGCGATCCACAACCGGGCCTCGCCCAGCCCGACCGTCCGGTCTGGGTCCTCTCGGCCCGCTACCCCAAAGCAAATGGCTCCTCCGAACCAGCGGGGGCGGAAACCCCAAGCCACAAGACCTTCGACTTCGGCCCGCTGAAGCCGGGCGCAACGATCGAGGCGGTCTGGAAGCTGAACGCGGTCAAAACCGGCGACTTCAAGGTCTTCTACGAAGTCGGCGCCGGCCTGAGCGGCACGGCGAAGGCGGAGACGGCGGCGGGAACCAAAGCCGGCGGCTCCTTTGCGGTGCGGGTCACCGAGGTGCCACCCGAAACCGAAGTAACGGATAGCGGCGAAGTCGTCGAAATTCCGAGCAAGCAGAAGAGCTCGAGCCGCTAGATCTCGGGGTGGGACGCCGGGTCGCCACGTGCCTCGCCGCCGCGGCCTTCGCGATGGCATCCCTGCCCGCCTGTGGCAGCGCCCAGGAGCCGTCCGCCCGGCCCACCGGTGGAGGCGTCGCCCTGAAGCAGATCGGCCGCTTCGATTCCCCCGTATACGTGAGCGGCGCGCCCGGCTTCCCGAAGCTCCTCTTCGTGGTCGAGCAGACGGGCAAGGTGGGGGTGCTCCGCGGCGGGCACAAGCTGCGCCGGCCCTTCCTCGACGTCTCAGGGCTGATCTCCTCCGGTGGCGAGCGCGGCCTGCTCTCGATCGCCTTCCCGCCCGACTACGAGCAAAGCCGGCGCTTCTACGTCTACTACACCGATCCCCAGGGGAGCATCCGCGTCGACGAGTTCAAACGAGAGAGCGCGACGCGAGCTGCGCGGGGCTCTCGTCGCGCTGTGATCGAGATACCCCACCCGGTCAACTCCAACCACAACGGCGGCCAGCTGCAGTTCCTCGGCGACCTCCTCTACCTCGGCACCGGCGACGGTGGCTCGGGCGGAGACCCACCGAACAACGCCCAGAACCGGGGCAGCCTGCTGGGCAAGCTGCTGCGTATCGATCCGCGGCCCTCGAACGGCAGGCCCTACTCGACCCCCGCCGACAACCCCTTCGTCGGCAAGCAGGGTCGCGACGAGATCTACAGCTATGGCCTGCGCAACCCGTTCCGCTTCTCCTTCGACATGGTGAGCGCGTCCAGCCCGCGGATCGCGATCGGGGACGTCGGCCAGGACAGGATCGAGGAGATCGACTACCGGACGGTCGCCGCGGCGCGAGGCGCCAACTTCGGCTGGGACGCCTTCGAGGGCTTCTCCCCCTACCGCGGCGAGAACAGTGGCACTCCCGACCCCGGTGGCACGGTGAAACCGATCTTCGCCTACCCGCAGCGCCGGGGTGGCAGCTGCTCGGTGATCGGCGGCTACGTGGTCGGCGACCGGCGCCTGCCCTCTCTGTACAAGCGCTACGTCTATGCCGATCTCTGCGAGGGAGAGCTGCGCAGCTTCTTGCCCGGCCCGGCGCGGGCGACTGACGAGCGCAAGCTCGGCCTCCGCGTCTCCACTCCCAGCTCCTTCGGCGAAGACAGACAGGGGCGCATCTACGTCATCTCACTCGAGGGCCCGGTCTACCGACTCGTCCCCCGTTAGAGACGCGACCGGAGCGAACCGGGAGGCGAGCCGCCGCCGGAAGCAAGGTCCGGCGGCGGCTCTCCGAATGCGCTCAGCTCGTCAGCTCAGTGACGGGCGAAGGGGTCGATGTAGAGGTCGTCGACCTGCCACCGACCCTTGCTGTCCAGCGGGGTGATGCGAATTTGAATCGAACTGGGGATCAAGGTCCCGACGATCGTCGAGAGCGTGAGGACCGTCGACATCTGCTGGGTCGGGGCCCAGCTGGCTCCGGCGGCAACACTGCTGACGGTCTTCGTCCGGACGATGCCGAGCAGCTTGTAGACCGCCTCGACGCGCAGGCGCGATGAGGCATCGCCCGTGTTGCGGGTCACCACCCGGAAGACCGGCGTGTCGAGCGACATGCAGATCGGCGGGCTGGCGGCGGTGCTGCCTCCGGGCAGCGATAGCGAACGGGTGTCCCCGGTCCCGTTGAGGTAGTAGCTCTCGTTGCCAGCCACCGTCGCGGCGCCGCCACTCAGCGACCAACCTGCGCCGCCGGCCTCGAAGCCACCGTCGGGAGCCAGCACATAGGCGTGTTGGTCGCCCCAGGGGCTGAACACGGGCTTTGCATCTGAGTAGGGGCACGCCTGTGCCGAGCCGGCGAAGACCGCGAGCGCCAGCAGCGCGACGGCAGCAACGGCGACCAGCCCGGTGCGAGCGCGATGAAAAAGGGTAATTCGATTGAGCGTCATTCGGCAAACCTCCACTTGTCGCAGGCCAAACAGCCTGGCCGTCAAAACCAAGCTGGCAGTTGAGCCGTCTCGCCCAAAGGGGCGAGACCTCTGACTTTGCGCCCCCGCCTCGCGACAGGTTTGCCCTTATTCAGCTGACTTATGTGGGCGGAGGATCGGTCGCCGGTGTCGATAAGGAAAGCGAACTCAGTTATTTGGCTACCTGATTTTGGATATTGAATGGACTTTTGCCGTGCACGGTTATCGCTCCCGGCAGAAAGGTCGATATCGCCCGTGCAGCCTCAGCTGCGCCTCCGGCTATGGCAACCGTCCTGGAAACAATGGATTTGGAACGACTCTTTGCCCGCGGGCGCGCCCGCGCGGTAACGGCGCCCAGCGGGCGCGAACGGCCGGTCGAGGCGGGCGCCGCGGTCGCCTTCCTGGCCGTCGCCCTTGCAATGGCATTGCTGATTCCCTCGCCCCGCTCGCTGCACGCCTCGACCCTCGCAATCCTCGTCGCTGCCTACGTCGTCACCTGCCGCGCCAAGTTCGACCTCGCGGACGGCTACACGGTGCCCACCGAGCTGATCCTGGTGCCGATGCTCTTCCTCCTCCCCACCCCCGCCGTCCCACTGGTCGTCAGCATCAGCTGGGCGCTTGGGCGCCTGATCGACTACGCGACCGGTAAAACGAGCGTGCGCCGTGCCTTTCAGGTCTTCGGCGACTGCTGGCACGCGGTCGGCCCAGCCCTGGTCCTGATCGTCGCCGGCGCCCAGATCTTCTCCTGGGACGAGTGGCCGGTCTACGCTCTCGCCCTGCTGGCGCAGTTCGCCTTCGACTTCGCCGCGAGCGCCGCTCGCGGCGGGCTGATCGACGGCACCTCGCCCCGGGTGGGACTGCGGCTGATCGCCCCGGTCTACGCGCTCGATGCCGCCCTGGCGCCGATCGGCCTGCTCACGGCCTTCGCGGCGATCGAGCTCGGCCCCAGCATCTGCCTGCTGGTCGTTCCGCTCGCCGCTGTCCTCACCGTCCTCTCCCACGAGCGCCAGGTCCGAGTCGACCAGGCGCTCGAGCTGAGCAGCGCTTATCAGGGCACGGCGATGCTGCTCGGCGACGTGGTCGAGGCCGACGATGCCTATACCGGCAGCCACAGCCGGGGGGTGGTCGACCTGTCCCTGGCCGTCTCCGATCGGCTGGGCCTCGATTCCCGCCAGCGCCGCAACGTCGAGTTCGCCGCCCTCCTCCACGACGTCGGCAAGATCGCCGTACCGAAGGAGATCATCAACAAGGCCGGTCCGCTGGACGGCGCCGAGTGGAAGATCATGCGGCGCCACACGCTCGAGGGCGAGGCGATGCTCAACCGGGTCGGCGGCGTGCTTACCGAGGTCGGCCGCATCGTCCGCTCATCTCACGAGCACTTCGACGGCAGCGGCTACCCCGACGGCCTGGCCGGCGAGGAGATCCCGATCGAGGCTCGGATAGTCACCTGCTGCGACGCCTTCAGCGCCATGACCACGACCCGCTCCTATCGCAAGGCGATGCCGGAAGGGGTCGCCCTAACCGAGCTGCACGCCTGCGTTGGCACGCAATTCGATCCTGAGGTAGTCGCCGCTCTGGCGCAGATCGTCGCCTCCTGAGGCCCAGCGGACGGCTACAGTTGGCTGACCAGCCAATTGGAAGGAGCGGTCAGGTGGAGAGCGGAACTGCGCAGTCGAGCACCGAGACGACGAACGGCGGGAGCCCGAGCGGCGAGGCGACCGGCCATCTCGACGTCCTCAACCCGGCGACCGGGACGAAGATCGCCAGTGTCGCAATCGACTCCCCCGAGAGCGTTGCCGAGACCGTGGGCCGAGTGCGTGCCAACCAGGCGGAGTGGGAGGCGCTTGGCATCGAGGGTCGCTACCGCTGGCTCGGCAAGCTGCGCGACTGGCTGCTCGACAACTCCGAGCGGATCGCCGACACGATGCAGGCCGAGACCGGCAAGGTACGCGGCGACACGGCGACCGAGACGATCTACCTCACCGACCTGATCAATTTCTACGGCGCGAAGGCATCCAAGTTCATCGCCGACGAAACCGTCCGGCCCCACTCGCCACTGATGGCCACCAAGCAGCTCAAGGTCCAGTACCGGCCCTATCCCGTGGTCGGAGTGATCAGCCCCTGGAACTTCCCGCTGGCGCTGGCGCTGGGCGACGCGATCCCCGCCCTGCAGGCGGGCGCCGCCGTAGTCGTCAAGCCTTCCGAGTTCACTCCGCTGGGCCTCGCCGAGGTGATCAAGGCCTGGAAGGAGGAGATCGGCGGGCCCGACGTGTTCGACTGCGTGATGGGGACCGGCGAGACCGGCGGCGCCCTGGTCGACAACGTCGACTTCATCCAGTTCACCGGTTCCGACCGAACCGGCCGCAAGGTGATGGCGCGCGCCGCCGACACCCTCACCCCGGTCAGCCTCGAGCTCGGTGGCAAGGACCCGATGATCGTCCTCTCCGACGCCGACCTCGACCGTGCCGCGAACGCCGCGACCTGGGGAGCTATGTACAACTCGGGCCAGGTCTGCCTGTCGGTCGAGCGGATCTACGTGGAGGAGCCGGCCTACGACGAGTTCGTCGCCAGGCTGACCAAGGAGGTGGGCAACCTGCGCCAGGGCGCCGACGGCAAGACGCCCGAGAAGGAGGTCGGCGCGATGACCTCGCCGAACCAAGCCGCGATCGTCGAGGACCACGTCGACGACGCGCTGGCCAAGGGCGCCAGAGCGCTTACCGGGGGCAAGAGGGTCGACGGTCCCGGCGACTACTTCGAACCGACCGTGCTGGTCGACGTCGACCACTCGATGAAGGTGATGCGCGACGAGACCTTCGGCCCCGTCGTCGGCGTGATGAAGGTGCGCGACTCCGAGGAGGCGCTGCGCCTCGCCAACGACACCCGCTACGGGCTCGCCGGCTCGGTCTTCGGCGAGAAGGGGCGTGCGGAGCGGGTCGCCCGGCGGATCGAGGCCGGTGCGGTCAACGTCAACGACGTGATCGTCAATTACGTTGCGATGGACGTGCCGATGGGCGGCTGGAAGGAGTCCGGGATCGGCTTCCGTCACGGCGAGTACGGAATCAAGAAGTACTGCCGCCCCGAGTCGCTGGTGATCACCCGCTTCGGTGGCAAGCGCGAGCCGACCTGGTACCCGTATACGAAGTCCCGCCGGGGGCTGGTCGGTCGCGCCGCGCGTGCCTTCAACGCGCGCGACTGGCGGCGGCGCCTCGGTCTCCGCCGCTCGCGCTGAGCATCAGCGAATAGCCTTCCCGGCAATGGCCGACTTCGCCGACTACTACCGCGAGATCTACGCGCGCGGGTTGAGTGGCGAGATCCCTTCGGTCCCGGTTGCGATCATGGAGCTGGAACGCGTCGCGCGCGACGCGATGGACGAGAAAGCGGCGAACTACGTCTTCGCCGGCGCGGGCGCCGAGGACACGATGCGCGCCAATCGCGAGGCGCTCGACCGACGCCGCATCGTGCCTCGGATGCTCCGCGACGTCGCCGCGCGCGACCTCTCCACGACCGTGCTCGGCACCGCGATGCCGGCGCCGCTGATGCTCGCGCCGATCGGCGTGCAGAAGGTCGTCCACGAAGACGGCGAACTGGCAGCGGCGCGGGCGGCGGCGGCGCTCGGGCTGCCGATGATCGCCAGCACCGCCTCCCACTTCACCCTGGAGGAGATCGCCGCGGCGGGCGGCGACGGCCCACGCTGGTTCCAGCTCTACTGGCCCAACGACCCGCAGTTGCTGGAGAGCTTCGTCGGCCGCGCCGAGGCGGCTGGCTATGGAGCGATCGTGGTCACCGTCGACACCTTCATTCCAGGCTGGAAGCCGCGCGACCTGCAACAGGCCTGGCTTCCCTTCCTGCAGGGGATGGGCAACGCCAACTACTTCCAGGACCCGGTCTTCCGCGCCGGCCTCGAGCAAACGCCGGAGGAGGACCAGGGCGCCGCGACCGGCCACTACCTCGGCGTCCTGGCAAACCCGTCGCTGACCTGGGAGGACCTCGGCCAGCTGCGCGAGCTGACCTCGCTGCCGATCCTGGTCAAGGGCATCCAGCACGTGGAAGATGCCCGCGAGGCGGCACGGCGCGGGCTCGACGGCATCGTCGTCTCCAATCACGGCGGCCGCCAGGTTGACGGCGCCGTCGCCTCACTCGACGTGCTGGGGCCGATCGCGGAGGCGGTCGGCGACGAGCTGGCGATCCTCTTCGACAGCGGCATCCGCGGCGGTGCCGACGCGATCAAGGCACTGGCCCTCGGCGCCGACGCCGTCCTGGTCGGCCGCCCCTATGTCTGGGGCCTCGCCCTGGACGGGCAGCAGGGCGTGGAAACCGTGCTGAAGATGATCCTCGCCGAGCTCGACCTGACGATGGCCCTCTGCGGCTACACCAGCCCGGACCAGCTCGGCCCGGACGCCCTCCAGTAGGAGGAGAGTTGGCGGCGCTGTTCCTTTTCCCCATATAGGAGGGAGAAGGAACAGCGGGGTCAGGCGGGAGTCTCGATCTTGGGGAAGAGCGGCGGGACGCGCTCCACGCTCTGGCCGCCGGGGTGGGAGCCGAGTCCGCTCAGCTCGCGCGACTCCTCCCCGAGCGCCGCAAGCAGTTGCTCGCTCGTCCGCGGCAGGTAGGGGACGAGCAGCAGCGTCGTCGCCCGCAGGCCCTCGCTGAGGCTGTAGAGGACTTCGTCGAGGCGCTCGGGGTCGGCCTCGTCCTTGGCCAGCTCCCAGGGACGCGTCTCCTCGACATAGCGGTTGAGGCGGCGGACCAGCTTCCAGGCCTCCTCCAGGGCCTGGGTCAGCTCAGCCCGGTCGAGCAGCTCGCTGAAGCGCTCGACGACGCCTTCGAAGTCCTCCTCCAGCACCGCGTCGATCGCACCGGTGGGCACGACGCCGTCGCGGTAGCGGTCGACCATCGCCAGCACACGGCTCGCCAGGTTGCCGAAGTCGTTGGCCAGCTCGGTCTCGTAGCGGGCCTCGAAGCCGGCGGTGGAGATCGAGCCGTCCTGGCCGAAGCTGACCTCGCGGAAGCAGTAGAAGCGCAGCGCGTCGGCGCCGAAGCGCTCGATCGCCTCGAAGGGGTCGAGCACGTTGCCGAGCGACTTCGACATCTTTTTCTTGCCCATCATCAGGTAGCCGTGGATCGCCATTCGCTGCGGCGGCTCCAGGTCGGCCGCCCAGAGCAGCGCCGGCCAGATCACCGCGTGGAACTTGAGGATGTCCTTGGCCATCACGTGCAGGTCGGCGGGCCAGAAGCGCTCGGTCAGGTCTTCCCCGTCGCGGGCGAAGGTGAGCGCGGTGACGTAGTTGAGCAGGGCGTCGAACCAGACGTACATCCGCTGCTCGGGGTCCCAGGGCAGCCGCATCCCCCATTTCAGCTTCGGCCGCGAGAGCGAGACGTCCTCCAGTCCCTGCTTGATGAACGAGACAGCCTCGTTGCGGCGGAAGTCGGGGACGACGAAGTCGGGCCGCTCCTCGTAGAGGCCTTCGAGCCGGCCCTGGAAGGCGGAGAGGCGGAAGAACCAGTTCTCCTCGCGTTCCCGCTCCAGTGGGATCTCGTGGATCGGACAGGTCTGCCCGGGGCCGAGCTCGCGCTCGGTTTTGAAGTCGGCGCAGCGCGGGCAATACCAGCCTTCGTACGTGCCCTTGTTCACCCAGCCGTTGTCGTAGACCCGCTGCATGATCTCGGCAACCTGCTCGGCGTGGCGCGGATCGGAGGTGCGGATGAAGAAATCGTTGGTGGCGTCGATGATCGGCATCAGCTGGCGGAACTTCTCGGCGTTGCAGTCGGCCAGCTCCTGCGGCGTCACCCCCTCGCGCTCGGCCGCGGTCTCGATCGGCTCGCCGTGCTCGTCGGTGCCGGTGAGGAAGAAGACGTCCTCGCCGCGCTGGCGCATGTGGCGGGCGAGGATGTCGGCAGCCATCGTCGAGTAGGCGTGGCCGAGGTGAGGCTCGGCGTTGACGTAGTAGATCGGCGTGGTGACGTAGAAGGACACGGAGCCAGGCTATCTACGGGGCTCGCGCCCGGTCAGCGCCCGGTAGAGGTCGTTGGCGCGCGTTCCGGTCAGTGCCGCGACGACGCTGGCGGCGGCACGCGGCCGCGCCCCCGACTGGACCAGATGGCGGAGCGCGTCGACCGCGAAGCCGACGTCCTTGTCGTGGTCCTCGGAGGAGGCCGGCGCGATCACCAGCACGATCTCCCCTTTGACGTCGCCGCGGAAGCGCCGTGCCAGCTCGGCGAGGGTGCCGCGCGAGACCTCCTCGTGCATCTTCGTCAGCTCGCGGCAAACCGCCGCCGGGCGGTCGGGGGCGATCGCCGCCAGGGCGGCGAGGGAGTCGCCGATCCTGCGCGGCGACTCGAAGGCGACCACGGTCTCAGTCGAGCGCAGCACGCGCTCCATCTCGCCTGAGCGCTTGGGCAGGAAGCCCTCGAAGCGCCAGCGGTCGGTCGGCAGGCCCGAGGCGACCAGCGCCGCCGGCACCACCGAGGGCCCGGGCAGCACGGTGACCTCGAGGTTGCGATCGATGCAGCGACGGATCAGCCGGAAGCCGGGGTCGGAGATCGCCGGCATGCCCGCGTCGGAGACGAGGGCGACTGTCGCGCCGCGTTCGATCCGCTGGGCCAGCTCGGTCGCTCGAGGCGCTTCGTTGCCCTCGTGGTTGGAGATCAGCGGCGGCGCCGGCCGGATGCCGAGCTTGTCGAGCAGGCCGCCCGTGCGGCGGGTGTCCTCGCAGGCGATGTAGTCGGCCGCGACGAGGGCGTCGCGCACCCGGATCGTGATGTCGTCGAGGTTGCCGATCGGAGTGGGACAGACGATCAGCGAGCCCGGCATCAGCCCTCCGCCCTCTCCAGATGACCGATCCACAATTGACGTGCCCGCGCCAGGCGTGTCATCCGTGGGTGCGTGAATTGGAGTCGGTCATCTTTCAAGTTCGATCCGCGCCATCGCGGCGGCGCCGATCATCCCGGCGTCCTCGCCGAGCTCGGCGGGCACCACGGGAGTGGCGTTCATCGGGCGCAGCGCCCTGGCGCGCAGTTCGGCACGGGCAGGCTCGAGCAGCAGGTCTCCGGCAGCGATCACGCCGCCGCCGACCACGATCACTTCCGGCTCGAAGATGTTGGCGAAGCTGGCGAGGGCGACGCCGAGGCGGCCGCCGACCAGGTCGAGGACCCCGATCGCGGTCTCGTCCCCACCCTGCGCCGCCACGGTGACCGCCCTGCCGTCGACCTCCTCACCGTCGGCGAGCAGCTTGCCGAGGGCCGAATCGGGCTCGCTTTCGGCCGCCGCGCGTCCTTCCCGCCCAAGGGCGGTGCCGGAGGCGAATGCCTCCACACAGCCCCGGTTGGGGCAGTTCCCCTGGCAGCCCGGGCCGTCCATCTGGATCGCCATGTGGCCAAGCTCGGCGCCGGCTCCGGTCGAGCCGCGGTAGATCTCGCCGCCGAGGATGAGGCCACCGCCGATCCCGGTCCCGATCGTCAGCATGACGGCGTTCTCGGCGCCGCGTGCCGCACCGAAGAGATGCTCGGCCAGCGCCGCGACGTTGGCGTCGTTGTCGACGAAGGTCGGCAGCCCGGTCCGCTCCGCCACCAGATCGCGGATCGGCAAGTCCTCGATCGGCAGGTTGACCGCCGCTACGGCCACGCCCTTCTCGTGGTCGATCGTCGCGGGGATCCCCATCCCGATCGTCGCCACTCCCGCTCGGGCCGCGCGGGCCTCCTCGAGCTCGCGAACGAGCAGCTCCACCAGCTCCTCCTCGCCCTCGCCGGCGGACCGCTCGCGGCTTTCCCAGACCGTCTTGGAGTCGCCGTCGAGCACCCCCAGCAGCATCTTCGTGCCGCCCAAATCGACGCCTATCGCTTCGGCTTGGCTCATCTCTCGTCGCGGGCGACCGCGGGCATCGGCATGATCCCTAACCCTTTCATGGTTGACGACGGCGAGCAGCGGCCCTCAGGGCCGCCCGACTACAAGGTCTACCGAGCCCGCCGGGGACTCTTCTCGCGCTTCCGCAAGCCCGACCTGTCGGGACTACGCGAGCGGGATTGGCGGGCGCCGAAGCTCCCCGGGCGCCCAGGCCGCCCGGGGAGGGAGCGTGGCCCACGGCCAGCGCGGCCCTGGGCTCGCCGAGCGCTGAAATGGGTCGGCCTGGCGGCACTCGGCTGGGTTCTGCTCAGCTTCCTCGCCTTCGCGGTGTCGGCACAGCTGCAGGCGTTCAAGCTCTCCGGCGAGGCCAAGTCGAAGCTGCACGGCAATCCCTTCCTGCTGACCAGCGCCCAGACGATCCTGGTGCTCGGCACCGACGCTCGCCCGCCCGACAGCAAGGATCCGGGGGCAGCGCCCTCGCAGGAGTGCTTCGAACAGCAGGCGCACGGCGATGCCCCGCACGGCGAATGCTCGGTGGGCCAGTTCCGCGCCGACACGCTGATGCTGATCCGGGCCGGCGGCGGCGCCTTCCGCAAACTCTCGATCCCGCGCGACAGCTACGCGGAAATCCCCGGCCAAAGCCCGGAAAAGATCAACGCGGCCTACGCTTTCGGCGGCGCCGGGGGAGAGATCGAAGCGGTCGAGGACTTCCTCGGGATCGAAGTCGACCACGTCGCGATAGTCGACTTCACCGGCTTCGAAGACCTGATCGACGCGGTGGGCGGCGTCGAGGTCGACGTCCCGCAGAAGCTCTGCGCCGATATCTCGGGCGGCGCCGGGGGCGGGCAGGGCGGCGGCACCGTGCGCCTCCACAAGGGCGAGAACACCCTGAACGGCGAAAAGGCGTTGATCTACTCGCGCATTCGCAAGCCCAGTCCCTGCCCGGGGCCGGGCCGCAGCGCCTACACGCTCGGCTACGACGATCTCGACCGCGAGAGGGCGCAGCAGGCGGTGATCAGCGGCATCAAGGGACGCCTCACGGACCCGCTCCGCCTTCCCTACAACTTCGTCAAGGGCCCGATCATCGGCTGGGACGCGCCCAAGGCCTTCGTCAGCGACATGGGCTTCCTCACGATGCCCCAGCTCATCCTCGCAGCCGCAATCGGCGGCGACAGCAAGGCCGACGTGCTCTGCAGCGGCGCCAACTCGGGCTGTGAGCCGGGGCCGGGTGGCTCAATCGAAGTCCCTGACTCCGAGCGCCGCAGGGCCGTGAAGAAGTTGCTGGGTTAGGGCCGGCGGGGTCGCCTCGCCGATGCCTCGCGAAGCGGCCCCGGCAGGGTGATTCCCAGCCGCGAAGCGGCACCAGATTCCACCGCCGAAGGTGGTGGTGGGCACTCGGCGAGGCGACCCCGCCGCCCCCATCGAGCGCCTACTCGGCTTTGGCAGGAGATTTCGGTTCGCTTGAATTTGACTCCGAGGTCTTGGAGTCGGCGGAGTCCTTAGGGCTGTCCGATGAGCTTCCCTCTGATGAGCTTCCGTTGGCGGGAGCCTTCTTCTTGCCGTAGTCCGTGTTGTGGAAGCCCGAGCCCTTGAAGTGGATCGCCACCGGGTGCAGGACGCGCTCGGCGGGGGCGCCGCACTCCTGGCACTCGGTCAGCGGCTCGTCCGCCATCTTCTGGATCACGTCGAAGACGTGGCCGTTGGTGCACTTGTACTCGTAGATCGGCATGACGGTGGGCGATTATCGCAGCCGATACGGTTCCGCCATGGCTAGCACCGAGGAGGAGACCCGCAGCGGCGAGACCTCGATGGAGGAGATCGTCGCGCTCTGCAAGCGGCGCGGCTTCGTCTTCCCCTCCTCGGAGATCTACGGCGGCCTCGGCTCGACCTACGACTACGGCCACTACGGCGTGCTGCTGAAGAACAACGTCAAAGCCGAGTGGTGGCGGGCGATGCTGCAGGAGCGCGACGACATCGTCGCGCTCGACTCGGCGATCCTCCAGCACCCGCGGGTGTGGGAGGCCTCGGGCCACCTCGAGGGCTTCACCGACCCGCTCGTCCAGTGCCTGGGCAAGTGCAAGCGGCGCTGGCGCGAGGACCATCTGCGCGAGGCGGTCGAAGCCGAAGGCGGCGACCCGGAGGCGGAGCTGCGCTGCCCGGAGTGCGATGGAGAGCTGTCGGAGCCGCGCCAGTTCAACCTGATGTTCGAGACCCACATCGGCCCGGTCGCGGGCGAGGGCTCGGAGGTCTACCTGCGACCGGAGACCGCACAGGGCATCTTCATCAACTTCAAGAACGTGCTCGGCTTCGCCCGCAAGAAGCCGCCCTTCGGGATCGCCCAGATCGGCAAGTCCTTCCGCAACGAGATCACCCCCGGCAACTTCATCTTCCGCACCCGCGAGTTCGAGCAGATGGAGATGGAGTTCTTCGTCCCGCCCGCCGAGGCGGAGAAGTGGCACAAGACCTGGATGGAGGAGCGCGAGCGCTGGTACACCGAGCTCGGCATCCGCCCCGACCTGCTGCGAGTGCGCGCCCACGGCGCCGACGAGCTCTCCCACTACTCCTCGGCGACCAGCGACATCGAGTACCTCTTCCCGATCGGCTGGTCGGAGCTGGAGGGGATCGCCAACCGCGGCGACTTCGACCTCACTCAGCACGCCAAGTTCAGCGGCGAGAAGCTCGAGTACTTCGACCAGCAGATCAAAGAGCGCTACGTCCCCCACGTGATCGAGCCTGCCGCCGGCGCCGACCGCGCCACCCTGGCGTTCCTGGTCGACTCCTACGACGTCGAGGAGGTCGAGGGGCGCCAGCGCACGGTGCTGCGCCTCCACCCCCGCCTCGCCCCGGTCAAGGTGGCGGTCCTCCCGCTCGTCTCCAAGGAGGGCATGCCGGAGAAGGCCCGTGAGATCTTCGAGCAGCTGCGCCGCCGCGTCCCCGCCGAGTTCGACGAGGGCGGCTCGATCGGCAAGCGCTACCGCCGCCAGGACGAGATCGGCACCCCCTGGGGCATCACCGTCGACCACCAGACGATGGAGGACGGCACGGTAACCCTCCGCGACCGCGACTCCCTCGAGCAGACTCGGGTTCCGATCGAGGGCCTGGCCGACGACCTCGCCTCGCGCCTCGCCCAGCCCTGGCGCAGCCCGAAGCTGGGCTGAGGTCAGCTTTCGTTGCGAGATTCGCGCAGGCGTTGCAGGTCGATCAAATCCTCGGGCCGGCCGGCGGCTTCCTTCATGGCAACCAGGTGATCAAAGCCGCAAAAGCGGATTCGATGCCCGAAAACCTCGTCCTCGACGGAAGCTGACTCCAGGTCAGAGAATTCGAGGTCCGAGCCCACGACCTGCATGATGTCGAGCCGACCACGACTGGTTGCGAGGACGAAGTTGCCGCCCATCTCCAGACCGGCCGCATCCGGCTGGACTACCTCCTCAGCCGCGAACTCCTCCATGCCGAGAACAGAGGCATTGAGATCCGCCAGGACCGATGCCAGCCGCTCGAGATTTTCGGGGTCGGGGTCAGGGACGATGTCGAGATCCTTGGTTGCTCGCGGGTATCCGTGGGCGCCGACCGCAAACCCACCGATCACAACAAAGCGCACGTCAGCCACGTCAAGGGCTGCGAGCAGCCCCTCGACATCGAGCGGCGAGACTCCCGTCAACCTCGCTCCGCACGACGGGCGGCGAGTTTGGTCATCTCCTCGCTGAGGGTGACGGCTTGTTCCACCCGTTGCCCCGGCGTGAGCAGTCTGTAGTCCCGCTTCAGCGCCTCCCGGCGGGCACGATCCAGGTAGTCCTCATCCACGTCTTTGCGGTTCCTACTGGCCACGCAATGAGGATATCCAGGCGGTTCCGCGGAACCGCGGCGACTACGTGGCTCAGCAACTCAGTTGTCAGAGTGAAATGACTCAGTGCATTGAGTGTTTTGTCGCGGCAGCCTAAGGAAGCGCGCCACATCCGCGGCGTCGGACTCGAGGGCGGCGGTGACTTTGGCGGGGAGACGTTTGAAGGGACTCAGGGTTGCCTCGCCCTTGACCCATTTCCAGCCGGCGACGGCGCGGCCGCCAGCGATGGCGAAGGGGCGGAAGAGGCCGCCGGTGACGATGCGGGGCTCGTGGCTACCGAGGATAGGCTCGCGCGAGGTCCAGCCGAGCAGGATGGGGTCGAAGGCGCCGAGCAGCCGTGGCGACGGGATCTTCGCTGTCGGGGGCCGCTTGGAGAGGCGAACCAGTCCGCCCTTCCCCTCCTCCAGCTCGGGGCCGATCGCCTTGAGGGCGTCGCGCAGGGGAAGGCCGGCCCACTTGGCCAGGTCGCGGTCGCTTGCCGGCTGGTGGCCGACCAGGTAACGGCGCGCCAGCTCAGCCAACGCAACCTCGCGATCCACCGGCTGCGGCTCCCCGAGCCAGTCGCGCACCAGGACGTAGGCATGCTGCTTACCGACCATCGGCCCGCGCACCGCGATCCCGCGCAGCGCCGCGAGGAAGAGCAGATGGATCACCGCCTGGCCGTCGGTTCGCACAGCCGCGGCGTCGATCCGCTCGCGCAGCTGGACCCGCGTCAGCGGCCCCTCGTCCTCGAGCGCCCGCTCGATCGTCGCGACCGCGCGCTCGGCCTCCGCCTCGCTCACTCCCTCCTGCCGCAGCCGCCGCGAGCTGCTGGTGAGGAGCGGCGGCGTGGTCAGCGCCTGCAGCCACGGGTAGTCCTCGCTGCGTACCAGGTGCAGCGTGCCGCGGTTGAGCCAGCTGACGAGCAGGGTGCGGTCCTCGCTAAGCGCCCGCTCGACGGCGGCCGCGGTCATGCCCTCGGTCCGGGCGCGCACTGCAAGGCGGAAGCCGCGGGGGTCCTGGCCCTGCACGGCGAGCAACCGCTCGGCGACGGCGACAGGACCGCCCAGGGGCTTTCCGGCAAGCGCCTGCGCGACGAAACGCTCGGCAGCGACAGTGTCGGGCTTCACGCCGCGATGATCGCCGATCGGTGGCTCCACGGAACCGTCCGCCTGGTTGACTGCGGCACCTCGACCTTCGGCTTCGTCTTACCAGCCGACGATGAGGCCTCCGGCCTCAGCCCTTGCCCGAGATCATGTCCCAGGCGCGGCGCAGCTTGTCGTGGCGCTCGCCCTTGACAAGATCGTCCGGATCGACCTCGATCGAGCCGGGGTTGGCGCCAGGCTCAGGCAGGTTCTTGGCCGCGGCCGCGTCGATCGCCAACACCACTCCGCGCTCGTATATCTCCGCCACCTCGGGCGCATCGACGAACCGGTGCCCGCCGGGCAGGATGCTCGTGTCGAGCACGATCCCGTCGAAGATGTCGATGTTGGGAGCCGAGAGCACGTACTCGACCCTGCCCAGCTCATCCCCGTCGCTTGAATACACCAGCACGCCCTTGCTCAGGGTGAGAAAAGAGCCCGGTGCGCCCAGATCGTCCATTCGGATGCGAGCGTAGCGGAGGCGGTCGGCCGCGTGGCGACAGGCTTGCCGGTCCAACCAACGCACGGCTATGCTCGACGCGGGATGGGGATGAACCTCGCTTCGATACTCAGGGCCAGCGCCGAGCGGTCGCCCGAGGCCCCGGCGGTCCGCCTCGGCGACGCCGAGCTGAGCTACGCGGAGCTGGACGATCGCAGCGCTCGCCTCGCAACCCTGCTACGCGAGAAGGGCCTCGAGCCGGGCGACCGAGTCGGCGTGATGCTCCCGAACGTGCCCGAGTTCCCGGTCGCCTACTACGGCGTGCTGCGCGCTGGCGCTGTGGTCGTGCCGATGAACGTGCTGCTGAAGCGCCGCGAGATTGCCTTCTACCTGGAGGACTCCGGGGCGAAGCTGCTGCTCGCCTGGCACGGCTTTGCCGGGGAGGCCCGGGAGGGTGTCGCCGGGGCCGACGCGGAGCTGGTCGAGGTCGAGCCAGCCGCCTTCGCCGCGGTGCTGGCCGACCTGGAGCCCACCCCAGGCATCGCCGACACCGCCGAGGACGACACCGCGGTGATCCTCTACACCTCCGGCACGACCGGCAAGCCGAAGGGCGCCGAGCTGACCCATGCCAACCTGGCGCGCAACGCCGAGATCTCCTCCCGGACCACCTGCGAGGTCGCCGAGGGCGACGTCGTGCTGGGCGCCCTTCCCCTCTTCCACTCCTTCGGGCAGACGGTGGGGATGAACGCCTCGTTACGGGTCGGAGCCTGCCTGACCATGGTCCCCAAATTCGACCCGGCCGAGGCGCTGGAGACGATGCAGCGCGACGGCGTCACCCACTTCTACGGCGTGCCGACGATGTTCGGCGCGCTCCTGCACCACCCCGAGCGCGAGAGCTTCGACACCTCGTCGCTGCGCAACTGCATCACCGGCGGCGCCTCGATGCCGGTCGAGGTGCTGCGCGGCTTCGAGCAGGCCTTCGGGGCGGTCGTGCTGGAGGGCTATGGGCTCTCCGAGACGTCCCCCGTCTCCTCCTCCAACCACCCCGACATGGAGCGCAAGGCCGGCTCGATCGGCACCCCGATCGAGGGGGTGGAGATGCAGGTCGTCGACGAGGACGACAACCCGGTCGAGCAGGGCGAGGTCGGCGAGATCGTAATCCGCGGCCACAACATCATGAAGGGCTACTGGCAGCGCCCCGACGCAACCGAGGAAGCGATGCGGGGCGGCTGGTTCCACAGTGGCGACATGGCCCGCACCGACGAGGACGGCTACTTCTACATCGTCGACCGCAAGAAGGACCTGATCATCCGCGGCGGCTACAACGTCTACCCACGCGAGGTCGAGGAGGTTCTCTACGAGCACCCGAAGATCCGCGAAGCGGCGGTCCTCGGCGTCCCCCACGACGAGTGGGGTGAGGAGATCGGCGCCGCGGTGGTCCTCCACGACGGCGAGGAGCTGACCGCCGAGGAGGTCAGCGCCTACGTCAAGGAGCGGATCGCCGCCTACAAGTACCCACGCGTCGTCTGGTTCCTCGACGACCTGCCAAAGGGCCCCACCGGCAAGATCCTCAAGCGGGAGATCGAGGCTCCCGCGCCCGTGTAGCGACCGCCGTGCGCAGCGATGCCGCCCAGCCTCAAACTGGCTGACCAGCCAGGAATCGCGATAACCTTCGCGGACAGCCATTCCCCAGCCCCACCGAAGGAGAACGATGAGCGTCGCATCCCAGAGCCTGATGGACAACGTCACCTACGAGGACCTCTACAAGCGTTGGGAGCAGGGCAACTGGAGCGCCTACGACCTCGACTTCTCCGAGGACCGCCAGGGCTGGGAGGGGCTAAGCGACATCCAGCGCCGCTCGGCGATGTGGATCTACTCGATGTTCTACTACGGCGAGGACCGGGTCGCCGACACGCTCGCCCCCTACATCACCGCCGCTCCGACCGAGGAGCAGTCCTACTTCCTCGCCACCCAGCAGGTCGACGAGGTCCGCCATTCGATCTTCTTCCACCGTTTCTTCAAGGAGGTGATCGGGGTCGGCGGCGACTCGATCCAGCAGACCCTCTCCTCCACCATGCCGCAGCTCAACTGGGGCTACCGCGGCATCTTCGACCGGCTCGACCTGATGGCCGAGGAACTGCGCAAGGACCGCTCGCTGCCCAAGTATGCGCAGGCGATCACCCTCTACCACCTGATCGTCGAGGGCAGCCTCGCCCAGCCGGGGCAGCACTTCATCGAGGACTTCTTCGCCTCCGAGGAGTCGATGCCGGGCTTCAGCGCCGGCATGACCAACGTCTCCCGCGACGAGCAGCGCCACATCGGCTTCGGCGTCAAGGTGCTCTCCGAACTGCTGGGGGAAGGCCACCCGGGCTGGGAGGAGAACCGTGCCGCAGTGGTCGAGCTGCTGCGCGAGACGCTGCCCTACGGGCCGGCGGTGTTCTACCCGCCCAACTTCGACCGCGAATACACCGAGTGCTACGGCTTCAGCCTCGAGGACATCTTCGCCTTCGGCCTCAAACTGATCCGCCAGCGCTGGCGCACGATCGGCTACCCGACCGAGGAGATGCCGCCCGGCGTCTTCCCCTTCGACCCCGAGGCCTCCGCCGAGGAGGTCGCCGAGCGCCAGGTCAAGCTGATGGAAGCCGGCGTTCTCGGTCCTCCCGACGGCCCGACCCCGGACGCCTCGCCCGAGACGCAGCGCCTCTACTTCGACGTGGTCAAGCGAGTCGCCGATCCGGCGGCGGCCAACGGCTCACCGCTCGTCTATCAGTACCGCTTCAGCGACGCCGACCCCTGGCACCTGACGCTCGACAACGGCTCGACCAGAGCGGAGCCGGGTGAGGCACCCGATCCGACGCTGACCCTCGAGACGAGCTGGGCCGACTTCGTCGCCGTTGGCAAGCCCGACGCCAACCCGCTGAAGATGATCCTGCAGCGACGCATCCGCCCACGCGGATCGATCCGCGAGATCGCGCGCCTGCGCAAAGTCTTCCGCTAGGAAATCGGCGGGCGCCTGTCCGCCCACGGCCGCTCGGCCTCCAACTGAGCGGCCAGCGAGATCAGAGTCGCCTCGTCGCCGGGGCGACCGATGAGCTGAACCGCCAGCGGCATGCCGTCAGCGGCAGCGCCGGCCGGCACCGACATCGCCGGGTTGCCGAGGTGGTTCCAGGGGATGCAATAGGGATAGAAGCGGCTCATCCCGAGCACCGTCCAGAGCGCCCCCCGGCCCTCCCAGCGCCGCACCGGTAGGGCGGTGCCACCCATCACCGGCGTCATCAACACGTCATGCGAGTCGAAGATGGCGTTGACCCGCGCTGCGTCGGCTGCCTCGGCTCGCCGGGCCTGCTCGAAGAGGGCATCCGGGATCAGCCGCCCCAACCGCGCGAAACCGCGCGTGCGGCGTTCGAGCCGCCCCGGATGAGGCACCCTGGCGCAGTCTTCGGCGATTCCGCGCAGGTAGCGCGGGGTGACGTTGTTGCCGATGCCGCCCCACGCGGGATCGCGCTGCGCGACATCGTGGCCGAGCGAGCGCAGCAGCTCGGCGGTCCCGCCGACCGCGTCCTTGGCGACGTCGGAGACCGTCGGTGGCGCGGCGGCCCGGGGCGGGGCCGTCGACCAGGCGATCCGAAGCTTTCCGGGCGGCGTCCGCGCTGACTCGGCAAAGGGGCGCTCGGGCGGTCCGGGTGCGCCGGGCTCCTTCGAGCCACCGCTGACCAGATCGAGCCAGAGCGCCGTGTCGAGCACGGTGCGGCTGACGCAGTTGTAGGCCGAGAGCCCGTTCCAGTGCTGGACGTCGGGGGCGAGCGAGACGCGACCGCGCTGCGGTTTCAGCCCGACCAACCCACAGGAGGCCGCCGGGATGCGGATCGATCCGGCGCCATCGGTGGCAAGCGCGATCGGCACCAGCCCGGCCGCCACCGCGGCGGCGCTGCCGCCGCTCGAACCGCCCGGGGTGCGTTGCGGGTCCCAGGGGTTGCGCGTCACGCCCCAGGTCGCCGTCTCGGTGAAGCCGCAGATCGCCAGCTCGGGCAGCGTCGTCCTGCCGACCAGGAGCGCCCCTGCCTCGCGCAACCGTCGCACGATCTCGCTGTCCGCCTTGGCCGGATCGGTGAAGCCGTCGGTGCCGTAGGTGGTCACGTCACCCGCGACGTCGACGCAGTCCTTGATCGCGATCGGCACCCCGAGCAGCGGCCGCTCATCGCCGGCCTTGCGCCGAGCTTCGGCCTGCTCGGCTTCGAGCAACGCGCGTTCCGCGAACACCGACCGGAACGAGTTCAGCTGGGGATCGAGCCGCCCGATCCGGTCGAGACAGATCCGCACCAGCTCGGTCGGCGAGACCTCCCCCGCCCGAACCATCTCCGCCAACATCGCCGCACCCGCAAATGCGATGTCCTCAGCCACCCCGCAATCCTATGTCCCGCTGCTGGGACGTGCCGTCACTTAGGCACCCACATGGGTGCCTAAGTGACGGCACGTCTGGATGTCAGGCTTTGGCGGGCTCGGGCTCGGCGGAGGGGCCCTCGAAGGAGAGGTCGGGCAGCAGGCGGTCGAGCCAGGAGGGCATCCACCAGTTCCAGTTGCCCAGCAGCTTCATCGCCGCCGGCACCAGGATCAACCGCACCAGGGTCGCGTCGAGGGCGATGGCCACCGCGCAGCCCAGCCCCAACTCCTTGATCGAAGGCACGCCGGTGAGGACGAAGACGGCGAAGACGCAGCTCATGATCAGCGCCGCCGAGGAGATCGTGCGAGCGCTCGAGGAGAGGCCCTCGGCGACCGCCCGCTCGTTGTCGCCGTGCTCCATGTAGCGCTCGCGGATCCGCGACATCAGAAAGACCTCGTAGTCCATCGAGAGGCCGAAGACGACGGCGAAGATCAGCGGCACGTTGATCGTGTCAAGCGCCCCCTGGCTTTCGAAGCCGAGTGGGCCGTCGAGCCAGCCCCACTGGAAGACGGCGACCAGCACGCCGTATGCGGCGCCGATCGAAAGCAGGTTCATCAACACCGCCTTCAGTGGCAGCAGCAGCGAGCGCAGCATCACCATCAGGACGAGAAAGCTGAGCGCGAGGACAAAGAGAATGATCTTCCACATCGAGCCGCCGATCAGGCGGCGCACGTCGTGGCTGCGCGCCGTCTCGCCGCCGACGTCGACGCTGGCGACGCTGCTCAGCTGCGCCGCGGGCACGGCGAAATCGCGGAGGCGGTCGACCAGCGCGGTCGCCGCGTCGGACTCGCTCGCAGCGTTGGGGGTCGCCTGGATCAGGACGTCGCCACCGGCGAAGGCCGGGGGCGCGACGGAGCTGACACCCGACATCGCCTCGACCCGTCGCACGAAGCCCGCTACCGCAGCGCGGTTCACCGGGCCGTCGAAGGCGGCGACGATCTGGATCGGATCGGTGCCGCCGCCGAGCTGCCTCGAGGCCAACTCGTTGCCGACCCGCACGTCGCTGTCCTTGGGGAACTGGTTGAGCGCCTCGGTGCCGGTGGTCAGCGAGAGCACGGGAATGGCCAGAAAGAGCAGCACGGCGCTGACGCTCAGCACCGAGACCCAGGGCCGTGCCATGACGCGCCTCGTCCACGCAGCCCAGAAGGGGCTACCAGCCACGCCACCCCCGGACGCGGGAGTCAAGTCGCCGCCTCCTCCGCTTCGCGTCCGGGGGCGGCGAGAGGGGGAGGCGTCCTTGCGCCGTAGGCGGAAGAAATGAAGGGCGCGGGCGACGATGCCGCCCGGCATGACCCGGTCGCCGAGCATCGCGATCAGGGCCGGCAGCAGGGTCGTCGCGGTGAGGATCGAGACGGCGACGACGGTCATCGCGCCGAGCGCCATCGAGCGCAGCGCCTGGTTGTCGACCATCCACAGCCCGGCGAGGGAGACGATCACGGCCAGACCGGAGAAGGTGACAGCAAGCCCCGAGGTCGCGAGTGCCTCCGAGCGCGCCTCCTCCTCGCTACGCCCCCGCCGGCGCTCCTCGCGGTAGCGGGCGAGGATGAACAGCGAGTAGTCGATCGCGACTCCGATCCCGATCATCGAGGCCATGTTGGTGACGAAGACCGAGGTCTCCATGTTGAGGGAGATGAAGTAGATGAGCGCGCCGGTGACGATGACGCTGACGAAGCCCAGCGCCAAGGGCAGCGCCGCCGCGGCGAGCGAGCCGAAGACGACGAGCAGGATCAGGGCGACGATCGGGAAGCCGCTCCCCTCGGCCTGGGCCAGGTCCTTCTTGGAAAGCTCCTGCATGCCGGCCCAGATCGTCGGCTGGCCCGCCAGGTAGGTCGTCACGCCACCCTCGGTCGCGCCGGGGTCGAGGTCGGCGCGCAGGGTCGTGGCGGAGTCGATCAGCAGGTCGGAGGAGCGGTCGCTGCGCAGGGGCAGCATCGCGACCCCGGTTCGTTGCAGCTGAGCCTCGGCGCGGCGCGCCACCGCCGGCGAGAGCGTCACCCCGTCGAGCCCGGCGACCGCGCGGCGAACGCGGTGGACCGCGGCGGCGCGGTGGGCCGGTGCCGAGCCGAGCTCGGCCTTGAGCAGCACCGCGATGCCGTCGGCGCTCTCTCCGAAGTTCCGTTCGAGCAAATCGCTGACCGCCTTCGACTGGCTGCCCGGCACGTCGAAGCCGCCGCCGGTCAGATGATCGGTCTGGTGCGAGGCAATCGGCAGGGCAAGCGCGAGCGTGGCGATCCAGAGGGCCAACACGAGACGGCGCCTACGTCCCAGGAACCCAGCGAGGTTGGTCATCGACTCACGCATTGGCTGGTCAGCCAGCCTCCCGCAGGAGGCGAGGCGCGTCTGTGAGGACGGTCACGCCTGGCGCGTCGGTCGGAATATGTACGACTGAGCCGCCGGCGCGGCGCTTCCGGGGCTCTACTCGCCGGCGAGCAGGAACCGCGCCGAGGCGGCCCCAGCCGCCAAGGCCGTGCTGATGTCGCGGTCGGGCTCGGACAGCGCCTGCAGGGCGAAGCCGTCGCCAACCGCAAACAGGTAGGCGACGATCGACTCGGCGTCGTAGCGCAGGCTGAGCACCCCCTCGCGCTCCTTCGCCTCGAGGACCTCGGCGACGTGGCGACGGGTGCGGTCGAACAGCTGACCCACCTCGTGGCGGATGTCGGGGTTGCGCCGTCCCGCGCTGAACAGCTCGTAGAGGAGCAGGAAGAAGGCCGGTTCGTTTTCGATCAGATCGGTGAGGCTGGCAACCAGCACATCGATCACGTCGTCGACGGTCTCCGCGTTGGCGAGCGGTTCGTCGAGGCGGGCGACGCGGATCTCCGCGTCGCGGCGGACGACCTCGACCAGCAGTCGCTCCTTGGTGCCGAAGTAATAGTGGAGAAGGCCGCGGCTGACGCCCGCCTCGCGGGCGACGTGCTCGAAGGTGGAGCCGGCGGCGCCCCGCGTGGCGACGCTCTCGCGCATCGCGTCGATGATGCGCTGCGCCTTTTCACCGCTCAGCTCGCGCTCTTTGGTCGCTGCCTCCATGGGTCGAGTCTACGGCGCGGGCCGGGCGCCCTGCCCGCCAGGGGACCGCGCCAACGCCTCAGGCGCCGTTGATGCTGGTGGTACTCGTGTACTCGAACTCCTCCTCAGCACCGAAGAGGGCGTCCAGCACCGTCTTGCGGGCTCCCTCGCTGAGCACCATCGCAATCGCTCCGGCGACCAGCCCGAAGAGGATGAGACGGCCGAGGCGGCTCTTCCTGCGCTTCCTGGGCGCCCGCAGCTGCTCGGAGGCGTTGCGCAGGTTCTCGGCGGCGGAGCGCAGGTCCTTCTGCACCTTCTTGTCGCTGGTCACGGCCTTGACGGCGCCCTTGCCGTTGCCGGTCGCGCGGCTGTAGGCGCCCCGCGCCGCTTCGAAGGCGTTGCGGAGGCTGTCGCGCAGGTCGTCGTCCTCGATCAGACGCTGCACATATGGGTTTTCGCGTGCGGCCGAGTAAACGTCGCCGGCACGGTCGGCGGTCTGGGTCGCCTTGGTCTTGGTCATGCCTTCTCCTCGCTGGATCTGCTGGGGACGCTCAGGATAACTCCAAACCTATTCCCGGTCTCACCCCGGTCCAATCCCGTCCAGCAAGACCCCGTTGGAGCGGAAGTTCAGTTGGGCGTTGCGCACGCGGCCGAGGCGCAGATGTGCGAGGTCCGACCCCGGCAGCGCGTAGCGCCTCACGTAGAGGCGGCCGACCCGCTCGTAGCCGACCTGCCGGAAGCGGCTGCCGAGCGTGCGGGCGGGGACCGGCGGCGCCGTTCCGTCGGAGACGAAGTCGACCTCGTGCATGCTCCAGGAATAGCCATCGGAGGGCAGGACCTGGAAGGAGCCGGTCGAGAGGTAGTAGCGCAACGACGCCTCCCCCAGGGTCCAGGTCACCATCGCCCGTGGCGCCTCGGGCTCCCCCAGCCGCGCTGCGACGGCGTTCCAGTCGGGCCGCTGCAAGGCCGGCGTGAGGCTCACCCAGATGCAGAAGCCGAGCGAGTAGGCAACCAGCACCGAGGCGAGGACGGTACCGGAGCGCCGAGCCCCGCGCAGGGTTGCGCCGACCGCCACCGCGACAAGCAGCGGCACCAGCGCCGGCAGCAGGTTGCGCCCGATCACGTAGTCCTTGTCAGGGGCGACGAGCGCGAGTACGAGCGGCACGGCGACGGTGGCGGCGGCGATCGCCAGCATCCGCCCGCCGGCCCGGCGCTCGGCCCGATCGCCGCGGGCGGCGAGCAGGAGCAGCGCCGCGACAGCCGCCAACAGGGGAACTACAGCCGGCAGCACGGTCTCCGGCCGGGCGACGATGTCGCCGGTCTCGCCGACGACGAAGGTGACGCCAGTCTCCCAAAGGCGGTGCCCGAGGCTGCGCCCGCCGATCCACTCTGCGTGGCCGAGCGACATCTGGTGGATCGCCAGCGGCGCCAGCGCCAGGCCAGCGAGGAGCACGATCCAGACCCCGACCAGGGCCCCGCGGCCGCGGCGCCACAGCAGCCAGACCGCCTCGAGCACGATCGGGAAGATGGCGAAGTAGTGCGTGGCGAGAGCGAGGGCGGAAACGACGCCCCAGGCGGTGAAGTCGCGGCGGCGCCCAGCCCCGAGGGCGCGCACGAAGTAGAGCGCGGCAGCGGCGGTGAGAAGGGCCAGCAGCGCGTAGCCGCGCGCCTCCTGCGAGTACCAGAGCAGCATCGGGTTGACCGCGACCAGCGCAGCGGCGACGATCCCGGCCCGTCGATCGCGCAGCTCGACGCCGAGCAGGAAGGCGACCGGCACTGTAGCGACTCCTGCCAGCGCCGAGAGCGAGCGCAGGCCGAGCTCTCCCGTGCCGGTCAGCTGCGTCCATGCCCAGGCCAGGGCGTAGTAGAGCGGCGGTGCCGACTCGCTGAAGCCGACCGCTTCCATCGCGTGCCAGAAGCCGTCGCGCAGCACCCGGCTGGCGGTGACGATCTCGTCATGGTGGTAGGCCTGCACGCCGAGCGTCGCGAAGCGCAGAGCGGCGGCGAGGACGGTCAATCCGGCGACGATCCAGAAGGCCCGCGAGCGCGCCCGGGCCGCCTCGCGAATCGCTTCGTAATAGGTGGACAGATTGCCCCTGCCCAGGGCCTCGGCCGCCTCCATGGTCGTTATTCGAGTGCCGCGTCGATCGCCTTGGAGACCTCGTCCACGTAGACGAACTCCAGCTCGCTGCGCTCGTGCTCGGGGATCTCGGCCACGTCGCCCTCGTTGCGCTCCGGCACGATCACCCGCTTGATCCCAGCCCGCTGCGCGGCCAGCGACTTCTCCTTGAGCCCGCCGATCGGCAGCACCTGGCCGGTCAGGGTCACCTCGCCGGTCATCGCAACATCGTTGCGGACCGGCCGGCCGGAGATCAGCGAGGCCAGCGCCACGGTCATCGCCACCCCCGCCGAGGGCCCGTCCTTGGGCACGGCGCCGGCCGGGACGTGGATGTGGATGTCCTGCTCGGCAAACCAGTTCTCGGCGAGGTCGGGCGTCAGCTCCTTCCAGTGGCCGCGCACGTAGGAGAGCGCCGCCTGCGCGGACTCTTTCATCACGTCGCCGAGCTGGCCGGTGATCGTCAGCTTTCCTGAGCCCGGCATCGCGGTCGCCTCGATGAAGAGGACGTCGCCGCCGGTCGGGGTCCAGGCGAGCCCCGTAGCAACGCCCGGAACCTTGGTGCGGCGGCGCTGCTCGGCGAAGAAGCGGCGGCGGCCGAGCAGCTCGCGCACCCGTTTCGCCGAGACCTTCACCTTGCTGGGAGCTTTTCCCTCGGCGACTTCGCGCGCCAGTTTGCGGCAGATCGTACCGATCTGCCGCTCCAGGTTGCGGACGCCGGCCTCACGCGTGTACTCCTCGACGATCGCGGTCAGAGCCGGGTCGGAGAACTCGATCTGGGAGGGCTTCAGACCGTTTGCCTCGATCTGCCTGGGGACGAGGTAGCGGCGGGCGATGTGGCGCTTCTCCTCGAGCGTGTAGCCGGCCAGCTCGATCGTCTCCATCCGGTCCTGGAGGGGGCCGGGAACGGTGTCGAGGATGTTTGCGGTGGCGATGAACAGCACCTCGGAGAGATCGAACTCGAGATCGAGGTAGTGATCGCGGAAGCTGTCGTTCTGCGCGGGGTCGAGCACCTCCAGCATCGCCGAGGAGGGATCGCCGCGAAAGTCGGCGCCCATCTTGTCGATCTCGTCGATCATGAAGACGGGGTTGCGGGAGCCGGCGTCGCGCAGGGCGCGGATGATGGTGCCGGGCATGGCGCCGATGTAGGTGCGGCGGTGGCCGCGGATCTCCGCCTCGTCGCGCACGCCGCCGACCGAGATGCGCTCGAACTCCCGTCCCAGCGCCCGCGCGATCGAGCGTCCGAGACTGGTCTTGCCCACCCCCGGCGGGCCGACGAAGCAGAGGATCGGCCCCGGCGAGTCGGGCTTCAGCTTGCGCACCGCCAGGTACTCGAGGATGCGGTCCTTGACTTTCTCGAGGTCGTAGTGGTCGGCGTCGAGCACCTCGCGGGCGTGGGCGATGTCGAGGTTGTCCTCGGTCCGCTTCGACCAGGGCAGCTCGACCAGCCACTCGAGGTAGGTGCGGATGACGCCGTGCTCGGCTGCCGCCGGCGGCAGTTTTTCCAGCCGCGACAGCTCGCGTTCGGCCGCTTTGAGGGCATGCTCGGGCAACTCGGCTTCCTCGACCCGTTGCCGCAGCTCGTTCACCTCGGCCTGCTGCTCGTCGCCCTCCCCCAGCTCGTCTTGGATCGCTTTCATCTGCTGGCGCAGGAAGAACTCGCGCTGGCCCTTGTCGATCTCCGACTCCACCTGCGACTGGATCTGGCTGCCGAGCTGGACCACCTCCAGCTCACGGGCGAGGATCTGCGAGAGCCGGCGCAGTCGCGCCGCAACGTCGACCTCCTCCAGCAGCTCCTGCTTCTCCTCGGTGGAGATCCGCAGCGCGCCGGCGATCAGGTGACCGAGGGCGGCCGGGTCCTCGATGTTGGCGACCGCCATCTGCAGCTCCTCGGGCAGGTACGGGATGTGCTCGACGATCTCCGAGAAGGTGCGCTGCACGTTGCGGGTCAGCGCCTCCAGCTCGGGCCCCTCCTCGACCACGTCGGGCAGCTCGGAGATCCGCGCCACCAGGTAAGGCTCCTCGGCGACGTAGGAGCCGAGTCGTACCCGCTGCGTGCCCTGGACGAGGATGCGCAGCGTCCCGTCGGGGACTTTCAGCATCCTGGCGACGACGCCGACCACTCCGACGTCGAAGAGCCCGTCCGGGCCCGGCTCCTCGTCCTCGGGGTCGCGCGCCGCGACCATCACCAGCATGCGGCTGGCGCCGAGCACGTCGTCGACCAATTTGATCGAGCGCTCCTGGCCGACCGCGAGCGGGGTCAGGGTCTCGGGGAAGGTGACCGTCTCGCGCAGCGGCAGGACGGGCAGCGCATCGGGCAGCGGCTGGTTGGCGCGGATCGCGTCCTCGGCGTCGAGTGGCGACTCGACCACCTCGAGAGCCGGGGACCCCTCCATCAGTCGCGTCCAATCGGCACTCGGCGGGTGGTCTGCGCGGGGTCGCGCAGCGGCAGGTCGATCCGCAGCACGCCGTCCTCGTAAGCCGCCTTGGCGCTATCGGCATCGACGTCGACCTGCAGCTCGACGACGCGGCGAAAGGGGCCCGAGGGGATCTCGACCTGCTGGTAGACCCGCCCTTCGGTCTCCTGCACCGGTCTTTCCCCAACGATCGCGAGCTGCCGCCCACTGACCTCGATCCCGACCTGCTCTAGATCGACCCCGGCCAGGTCGACCTTCACAACCGCTCGCTGCGGATCGCCGCAGTAATAGACGTCCACGTTGGGAGAGAAGCCAGTGCTTCGCCTACTCACGTAGGTAGCGCGCCCCCAAGCACCCCCCAGCATCTGGTCCATCTCCCTGCGCATCCGGGCGAAGTTGGCAAACACGTCTCGCTCTGGCATGGCCAAAACATAGCCGTCGCAGGGAGCGGGCGGGGTCGCCTCGCCGGGTGCCCACCACCGCCTGCGGCGGTGGAATCTTGTGCCGCTTCGCGGCACGAAACACTCTGCGGTGCCCGCTTCGCGAGGCACCGTCGAGGCGACCCCGCCCGCTCTACGCAGGCTGCGACTGCGTCGCCCAGCGGGGGGGCCGCATCAGCAAGACCGGCTGCCTGGGCGGCACGAGACCCTCCGGCCGGTTCTGGCGGAAGGTGGAGCAGGGCTCCTCGAGCTGGAGCGCGCAGAGCAGGTTCTTGCGGAAGTAGCAGTCGTCGCAGGTGGGCGGTTTGGGCTTGCGGGGCACGGCAGGCATCTTGGCATCGCCGTGACACTTTCGTGACGCCTGTTACCGCAATTCGCAACGTTCTTGAAACAGGCCGTTCACAACTTCCCCGCGTCTTCCGAATGCGCGGGGAGACGCCGCTACCATTGCTCGGACGGATGGAGGCTCACAACCGCACCGACAAGCTCTCGGCTTCGCCGCAGCTCTTCGAGAGCGAATTCCTCAACTTCTTCTCGCGGGTGCACCCGGCGATCCCGGCGATCGTCTTCGTGCCGGTGATCGTCGCGATGGAGTGGCTCGGCGCCAATCGCGGGGCCGCCGCCTGGGAGCTGGCCGTGCTCAGCCTCGGAGGGATCGGAATCTGGACGCTGACCGAGTACTGGCTGCACCGGCTGATCTTTCACTGGGAGCCCGACAACGCGTTCGGGCGCCGCATGCACTTCATCATCCACGGCATCCACCACGACCACCCCAACGACAAGCTGCGGCTGGTGATGCCGCCGGCTGTATCGATCCCGCTGGCAGCGCTCTTCTTCTTCGGCTTCACCCTGATCTTCGGCACCCCGGCGGCCTACCCGCTGTTCGGCGGTTTCATCGCCGGCTACCTCGCCTACGACTACATGCACTACTACGTGCACCACTTCGTCCCCAAGTCCGATCTGGGCAAGCGGCTGCGCGAGCAGCACATGCGCCACCACTTCCAGGACCATCGCTTCGGCTACGGGGTCTCCTCTCCGCTTTGGGACGTCGTCTTCCGCACGCTGCCCAGGAAACGCCGCTAGACAAGGAGCCCGATGGGTCGGGCTCCTTACCCGTGCCGCATCCGCTCGGGCTGAGCTGGCGTCGTCTGACCAGTCCGGTGCCGCAGCGCGATCTCCAACTCGAAGCGGGCGTCGGGATCGTCGAGCTGATCGCCGAGTAGCTCCCGCAGGCGGGAGGTACGGTAGCGGGCGGTCTGGGGGTGGACGTGAAGCGCCGCGGCCATCGCGACGGCGTTGCCACCGTGCCTGACGTAGGCGAGAACCGTCTCGCACATGCGCTCGCGTGCCTTCTCGGTCAGCTCGTCCAGCGCTGCCAGTCGTCGAGCCGCGATTCGCGCGGCCAATCCGCTCCCCTCGAACAGCAGGAGGTCGGCCAGGCGATCGTCGACCCGGATCAATCCGGTGGCAGGAAAGGCACCCGCCTCGGAAGCCCGCAGCGCCGCCCTCGCCAGCGACCAGGACGCGGGAAGGGACAGGAGGGGCCCGGAGGGGCCCAGCGCCAGGCGCGTGCCGTCCGCGGCGCGTTCGGGAAAGGCGGCCCGGCCGGGCCCGTCGGGGTCGGAGAAGAGAATGCAGCCAGCGCCCTCCAGCACCGTCGCCAAAGAATCGGCCGGCATTCGCCTCGTCACAACCCCGACGTCCCGCTCGGGGCAGGCCAGGGCCGCGACCCGGCTCGGCAGCGCCCAGCCGGCGAGCTGCGACGCCGAACGCAGGTCGGCCTGCTCGGCGGCGGGCTCGCGCAGCAAAAGCGCCACCAGCTCCCGGGCGCGGCGCCGGCGCTCGTCCCCCAACTCCGACTGCGCCTCGGTGTAGCCCTCGACGGAGTCGGCCGAGAGCTCGTCGATATAGGCGAAAATCGCCTCGGCCAGCAGGCTGAGGACCTCGGCGTCGATCTTTGCCCTGCGCCCGGCCAGCGAGAGCCGGCGCCACGCCACCCGGGCACCGACCCGGTAGGCAGCCTGCAGCGAGTCGAGAGTGCGGCCCTGCCGCAACTCGCCCCGGCCGAGCTCCACATAGACGTCGCGTCCCACGCCGCGCCCCGCCTCGGGATCGCGGACCAGGGAGACGAACTGGCGCAGCGCTTCGCTCACCCCCCTGCGGACCCCGCGGCCGAAACTCCCCTCCAGCGGGCGGGCATAGCCGGGAACGTCGCGGGCAATCGCGGCGAGGATCTCGGCGGTGACCGTGTCGAGCTCGGGCTCGATCAGGTCGGCGACCTCGACCGGGAGAGCACGCCACGCCTCTGTCTCAATTGAACTTGTCATCTAACTGATAAAAATAATGCGCATAAGTTGGCATAGAGCCTAAACGCCACGTCCAGATCAGCGTAGATTGGCTGCATGCACGGCGAGATGAGCAAGTCCGAGAAGATCGCCAACCTGGGCGCTGTGGTGCTGCCGTTCGCGGCGACGATCGCCGCGGGGGCGCTGTTTTGGAATCGCCTGGTCAGCCCTGCCGACCTCGCGATCGGCGCTGCGATGTACCTGCTTACCGCGGCGGGAATCACGGTGGGATTTCACCGGCTGCTCACCCACCGTTCCTTCCAAACCGCGAAGCCCATCGAGTATCTGTTTGCGGCGCTCGGCTCGATGGCAGTCCAGGGCCCTGTCGTTTCCTGGGTCGCGGACCACCGCAAGCATCACGCCCACACCGACAGGGACGGCGATCCCCACAGTCCCCACGTCGGACATGGCGACGGCGTCCGAGGTGTGTTGGCCGGCCTCTGGCACGCCCACACCGGCTGGCTGCTCTCGACCCAAGGGCGAGCGGACTGGAAGCGCTACGCGCCCGATCTCTACGAGGACACCAGGATGCGCACGATCGGACGTTGGTTCGTGCCCCTGGTCTTCGCCGGCCTGGCGCTGCCGGCGGCTGCCGGGTACCTGGTGAGCGGTACATTCGCCGGAGCCTTGACCGGGCTGCTCTGGGGCGGTCTGGTGCGAGTCTTCTTCGTGCATCACGTCACCTGGAGCGTCAACTCGGTATGCCATTTTCTGGGCAATCGACGCTTCGACACCGACGATCGCTCCACCAACGTCTTCTGGCTTGCGCTGCCATCTCTCGGTGAGTCTTGGCACCACAATCACCATGCCTTCCCCCGTTCCGCCATGCATGGATTGAAACGCTGGGAGCTGGATCCTTCCGCTCTGATCATCGCCGCTATGGAGAAGCTTGGCTTGGCACACAACGTCGTGCGCATCTCCCCTGAGCGGCAGGCCGAACGTGCGACTTGACACGCACGTAAAGCTCTGCATACCTGTCCAAATAGTCAGGTTGAGGTAGGCCAATCTGTCCAGCGCTGGGGTCACAGTCACTAGTGACTGTGCAACACTCCGGTTTCTATACCTGCGGTTGGACTTCAGTACGAACAACCCCACCTGCCGAAAGGAACGAGATGCCAAGCACCACTCACGTACTCGACGAGGCTCGCGACCTGGTCAAGAAGCGCCTCGCCGAGCTGGACGACGAGCGTAAGCGCCTCGAGCGTGCCCTCGCCGAGCTGGGCGGGAAAGTGACGGGTCGCGTCGGCCGCCGTCCGGGACGCCCACGCGGCTCCGGCAAAAAAGCCGGCGCTCCGCGGCGTCGCCGCAAAGGCACGCGTGCCGACCAGGCAGTGGCGCTGGTCGAGGGCAGTCCCGGCATCAGCGCCTCGGAGATCGCCAAGTCGATGAAAATCAAGCCCAACTACCTCTACCGGGTCCTCGGCGACCTCGAGAAAGAAGGAAGGGTAAAGAAGAAAGGGCGCCAATACTTCGCCTCGAAGTAGGCGCGGCAACTGCGGCACTCTCACGACGCGGACCAGAAAATGACGAGACTTCTGGGGCCGTCATTTTCGGTTCGACGTTGTGAGAAGGGCTGACGGGCCGCCTAGATCAAGCCGAGCCCGCTGACCGCGTCGCGCTCCTCGCGCAGCTCGGCGATGCTGGCATCGATGCGGGACCGTGAGAAATCCGGCACCTCGAGTCCCTCCACCACCGTCCACTCGCCGCCGGAGCAGCGACAGGGATGGCCGGCTACGACGCCCTCCTCGATCCCGTAGGAGCCGTCGGAGGGGACCCCCATCGAGACCCAGTCGCCCTCAGGCGTTCCCAGGACCCAGTCACGTACGTGGTCGATCGCCGCGTTGGCGGCGGAGGCCGCGCTGGAGGCGCCGCGCGCCTCGATGATCTCGGCGCCTCGTTTGGCGACCCGCGGGATGAACTCCCCGCCGATCCAGGCCTCGTCGTCGACTGCGTCCCAGGCGCTCGCGCCATCGACCCGGGCGTTGACCAGGTCCGGGTACTGGCTGGTCGAGTGGTTGCCCCAGACAGTCATCCTGGTGATCGCCGTTACCGGCCTGCCGAGCTTGTTGGCGAGTTGCGCGATCGCCCGGTTGTGGTCGAGTCGCATCATCGCGGTGAAGCGCTCGCGGGGAACACCGTCGGCGTTCGACATCGCGATCAGGCAGTTGGTGTTGGCCGGATTGCCGACCACCAGCACCCTGACGTCGTCCGCCGCCCCCGCCGCGATCGCCTTGCCCTGCGGCTTGAAGATGCCGCCGTTGGCCTCCAGCAGGTCGGCGCGCTCCATTCCCGGGCCCCGCGGGCGAGCACCGACCAGCAGGCCGACGTTGCAGCCCGCGAATGCAGGCTTCGGGTCGTCGAAGATGTCGATGCGACGAAGCAGCGGAAAGGCGCAATCGTCGAGCTCCATCGCGGTGCCCTCTGCCGCCTTGACCGCGTCGGGGATCTCCAGCAGGCTCAACTCGACCGGCGTGTCGGGCCCGAGCATCTGACCGCTGGCGATACGAAAAAGCAGCGCGTAGCCGATTTGGCCGGCGGCGCCGGTAACGGTGACTTTGACGGGGGTGCTCACGTAATCGTCTCCTGAAGTCGTGGTTTGGGTGCTCTAGGACGCCATCGCGCGCCGCAGGCGCTCGTCGATCGCGCCGAGGAACTCCTGCGTGGTGAGGAACTGCTGATCGGATCCGACGAGGAGCGCCAGGTCCTTGGTCATCTTGCCGCTCTCGACCGTCTCGATACAGACCTGCTCGAGTGTCGCGGCGAATCGTGACACCTCCGGCGTATCGTCGAGCCGGCCGCGGGCGGCAAGACCCCGCGTCCAGGCGAAGATCGAGGCGATCGGGTTGGTCGAAGTCGGTTTGCCTTCCTCGTGCCGGCGGTAGTGGCGGGTGACGGTGCCGTGGGCCGCCTCGGCCTCGACCGTCTTGCCGTCGGGGCTCATCAACACGCTGGTCATCAACCCCAGCGAGCCGAAACCCTGGGCGACCGTGTCGGATTGCACGTCACCGTCGTAGTTCTTGCAGGCCCAGACGTAGCCGCCTTCCCACTTGAGCGCGGCGGCGACCATGTCGTCTATGAGGCGATGTTCGTAGGAGATCCCCTTTGCCTCGAACTCCACCCTGAACTCGTCCTCGTACACCGCGGCGAAGATATCCTTGAAGCGGCCGTCGTAGCGCTTCAGGATCGTGTTCTTGGTCGAGAGGTAGACGGGATAGCCGCGCTCCAAGCCATAGCGCATCGAGGCGCGGGCGAAATCGCGGATCGAGTCGTCGAGGTTGTACATCGCCATCGCGATGCCACTCCCGGGAAAGTCGTAGACGTCGAGCTCGAGAGGTTGGGAGCCGTCCTTTGGCGTGTAGGTCAAGGTCAGCGTCCCCTCGCCGGGGACGACCATGTCGGTGGCGCGGTACTGGTCGCCGAAGGCGTGGCGGCCGATCACGATCGGCTTCGTCCAGCCCGGCACCAGCCGCGGCACGTTGGAGATCACGATCGGCTCGCGGAAGATGACGCCGCCGAGGATGTTGCGGATCGTGCCGTTCGGCGAGCGGTACATCTCCTTCAGGCCGAACTCCTTTACCCGCGCCTCGTCGGGGGTGATCGTCGCGCACTTGACGCCGACGCCGTAGCGCTTGATCGCTTCCGCCGCTTCGACCGTGATCCGGTCTTCGCTCGCGTCGCGGCTCTCGATCCCGAGGTCGAAATAGACCAGCTCGAGGTCGAGGTAGGGAAGGATCAGCTGCTCCTTGATGAACGACCAGATGATCCGGGTCATCTCGTCGCCATCGAGCTCGACGACGGGGTTCTTGACTGGAATCTTCTCCGGCACGGGCGCGGCGATGCTATCGATGCCACAATCCAGGCGATGGCCACGGTCGAGCGCCAGTCGGGCAGAACCCACGAGGTCTTCAACCAGCCGCCGCCGCTGGAGGACTACAACTCCTTCGACGCCGACCGGCCCCTGAACGAGGCGCTGCAGCGCGAGGGCGCCGGTTGGGCCGAGGAGAAGGCGCGCGAGCTGGGGGCGATCTGCGGCTCCTCGCAGACGATCCGCTGGGGCTTCGAGGCGAACGAGCGCAAGCCCGAGCTGCGCACCCACGACCGCTACGGCCACCGCATCGACGAGGTCGAGTTCGACAGCTCCTGGCACGAACTGATGCGGATCGGAGTCGACTACGGATTGCACGCCGCGCCCTGGCGCGAGCCGGGACCGGGCGCCCACGTTGCCCGCGCCGCGATGTTCACCCTGCTGATGCAGGCCGAGAGCGGTGTCGGCTGCCCGATCTCGATGACCTACTCGGCGATCCCGGCGCTGCGCAGGCAGCCCGAGCTCGCCGCGGAGTGGGAAGAGCGCTTCCTCTCGCTCGACTACGACGAGCGCTCGATGCCGGCCGAGCGCAAGAGCGGCGCCCTCTGCGGGATGGCGATGACCGAGAAGCAGGGCGGCTCCGACGTGCGCGCGAACACGACCACGGCGACCCCGCTCAACGGCGGCGGACCCGGTGCCGAGTATGAGATCGTCGGCCACAAGTGGTTCTGCTCGGCGCCGATGTGCGACGCCTTCCTCGTCCTCGCCCAGACCGACTCCGGCATCTCCTGCTTCCTGATGCCGCGCTGGACCCCGGACGGCGAGCGCAACGCCTTCCACATCCAGCGGCTAAAGGACAAGCTCGGCAACCGCTCCAACGCCTCCAGCGAGGTCGAGTTCCGCGGCGCCTGGGCGCGGATGGTCGGCGAGGAGGGCCGCGGCGTGCCGACGATCATCGAGATGGTCAACCACACCCGGCTCGACTGCGTGATCGGAGCCGCCACCGGCTACCGGGCCGGGGTCGTGCAGGCGCTCAACCACAGCGCGCACCGCGCCGCCTTCGGCAGGGAGCTGATCGACCAGCCGCTGATGCGAAACGTGCTCGCCGACCTCTGCGTCGAGTCCGAAGCGGCGACCGTCGCAGCGATGCGCCTCGCCCGTGCCTACGACGAGGTCGCGGCGGGCGACGAGGAGGCCGCCGAGTTCCGCCGCCTCTCCAACGCCGTGCTCAAGTACTGGCTCTGCAAGCGCGCCCCCTGGCACGCGGTCGAGTGCCTGGAGTGCCTCGGCGGCAACGGCTACGTCGAGGAGTCCGGCATGCCACGCCTCTACCGCGAGGCGCCGCTCGCCTCGATCTGGGAGGGCTCCGGCAACGTGCAGTGCCTCGATGTGCTGCGGGCGATGGTCAAGAACCCGGCTTCGGTCGAGGCGTTCTTCGCCGAGGTCCTCGAGGGTGCCGGCGCCGAACCGAAGCTCGACGCGTACGTCTCATCCCTGCGTGCGGAGATCCCGGGCGACATCGAGACGGTCGAGTCGCGCGCCCGCCGCATCGTCGAAGGGATGGCGCTGGCCCTGCAAGCATCGCTGCTGGTCCGCTACGGCGATCCAGCCGTCGCCGATGCCTTCTGTGCCTCGCGCCTCAACGGCGACTGGGGCAATGCCTTCGGCACCCTCCCCGCCAGCTCCGATTTCAAGCGCATAATCGAGCGCCACCAACCTCTCTAGCTAGCGGCGTCGCGCAAGGCGCGGCCTACCTGCTCGGCCGTGATCACACCGCTGAGCTTCCCTTCCGCGTCCACCGCCATCAGGGCGCCGAAGCGGCGCAGGGAGGTGTTGGCGAGCAGGGTGTCCAGCGGGGCGTCGTCGCGGACCTGGAAGGTGCCGTCGTCGCGCTCGAGCAGGTCCGATACGAGGGAGGTGGCACGGGAGGTCTCCGGCACCTCGTCGGCTTTGTCGCGGACGACCAGCCCGAGGAAGCGGTGAGCCGCGTCGACGACCGGGAACCAGGGCCAACGGTAGCGCAGGAAGTACTCGTCGAGCGCCTGCTCGACGCTCAGCCCATCGAGAATTGCAACCGGCTCGCGGTCCATCACGTCGGCGACCCGAAGGTCGCTGATGCGACCCGAGATCGCCGTTTGCGCAGTCGCCGCCCGAGCCGAGCCGTTGATCACGAAACCGATCAGGGCCAGCCAGACACCGCTGAAGACGTAGCCACCGAAGATCAGCAGCAGGCCACCGCCGATGAAGATGTAGGCGAAGACGCGGCCGAGGCGAGCGGCGAAACGGGTTGCCGAAGTGCGATCGCCGGTCCGCCACCAGGCGATCGCCCGCACCAGACGGCCGCCGTCCATCGGGAAGGCAGGCAGCAGATTGAAGGCGAGGACGAGGGCGTTGATCGAGGCGAGCCAGCCGACCATCGCCAGCACGCCCGAGACGCCGGAGTTGCTCTCGATCAGGACGGCCCTCCAGAACCCCTCGGGACCCGCGGCGGTGACGCCGACCGCGGCCAGCGCGACGACGATCGCCAGCGTCACCAGCGGCCCGGCGATCGCCACCTTGAACTCAGTCGCCGGGCTGTCCGACTCGCGGTCCATCCGCGCCATCCCGCCGAAGATCCAGAGCTGGATGCTGGAGATGCCGATCCCGTTGCGCAGCGCCACCATCGCGTGCCCGAGCTCGTGCAGGACGATCGAGCCGAAGAAACCGAAAGCGCTGAGGATCGCCAGCAGGAAGGAGGTCGAGGAAGAGCTACTCTCGCCCAGCACGTCGCCGTAGAACTGCGAGAGCCAAAAGATGACGAGGAAGAGGACGAGGAACCAGGACCAGTCGACGGCAATGCGGATCCCGCGCACGTGGAAGAGGGTGATCGAGCCGCCGCCGAGCATCTGCCCATGTTAGGCGGCGAGCCGGCACCCCGGCGGGGCATCCCAAATCCGACCACGCTGTCGGATTTCGTCTCTATAGAGTCCGCGCCCGTGCCCAGTGGACCCACGCATGACGTACTGGTGATCGGCGCCGGGCTCGCCGGACAGAGGGCCGCCCTGGCCGCCGCCGAGCAGGGAGTCTCGGTCGGGATCCTGAGCAAGGTCCACCCGGTGCGCTCGCACTCCAATGCCGCCCAGGGCGGGATCAACGCGGCGCTCAACCCGGGCGACTCATGGGAGTCGCACGCCTACGACACGGTCAAGGGCTCCGACTACCTGGGGGACCAGGACGCGATCTCGATCATGTGCGAAGAGGCGCCGGAGGAGATCCTCCACCTCGAGCACCTGGGCGTCACCTTCCACCGCAACGAGGAGGGCAAGCTCGGCACCCGCGCCTTCGGTGGCGCCTCCGCCGCTCGCACCTACTACGTCGCCGACATCACCGGCCAGGCGATCATGCACGTGCTCTACGAGCAGCTGATGAAGTACTCCGACTCGGTCGCCCGCTACGAGGAGTGGTTCTGCACGGCGCTGGCGATGGACGAGGAGGGGGAGTGCTGCGGGGTCGTCACCCGCAACGTCGCCGACGGCTCGATGCAGCTGTTCACGGCGAAGGCGGTGATCCTCGCCTGCGGCGGCAACGGCCAGGTCTGGAAGCCGACCACCAACGCTCTGATCTGCACCGGCGACGGGATCGCGATGGCCTACCGGGTCGGGGCCAAGCTGATGGACATGGAGATGATCCAGTACCACCCGACGACGCTCGCCGGCAAGGGGTTCCTGATCACCGAGGGTGCCCGCGGCGAGGGTGCCCACTTGCTCAACGCCAAGGGCGAGCGCTTCATGGAGCGCTACGCGCCGAACAAGATGGAGCTGGCCTCGCGCGACATCGTCTCCCGCGCCGAGCAGACCGAGATCAACGAGGGTCGCGGCTTCCCCGATGGCACCGTCGCGCTCGACGTCACCGTCGTGCCCAAAAAGCGCGTCCACGAGGCGCTGCGCGAGATCGTCCTCGTCGGCCGCGACTTCGCCGGCGTCGACATCACCCGCGAACCGATCCACATCAAGCCCGGCAACCACTACACGATGGGAGGCGTCAAGACCGACGTCGACGGGCGCACCGACGTCCCTGGCCTCTACGCCGCCGGCGAGGTCGCCTGCGTCTCGGTCCACGGCGGCAACCGGCTCGGCGCCAACTCGCTGCTCGACACGCTGATCTTCGGCCGCCGCTCCGGCGCCGACGCCGCCGCCCGCGCCAAGCGGATCGAGGGCTCGCGCCCCTCGAAGGGGGCACTTGAGGCCGAGCAGGAGGCGATCGCGGCGATCGCCGCCCGCGAGAAGGGCTCGGGCCGTCGCGTCTCGGAGATCAAGCTCGAGCTGGGCGAGACGATGGACAAGCACGTCGCCGTCTTCCGCGACGAGGCCGGGATCCAGCAGGCGCTGGAGATCGTCCGCCGCCTCAAGCAGGAGTCCCAAAGCGCCTACATCGACGACAAGGGCAATGTCTTCAACCAGGACGTGCTGGCGGCGATCGAGCTCGGCTACATGCTCGACAACGCCGAGTGCACCTGCATCGCGGCGCTGGAGCGCAAGGAGAGCCGCGGCGCCCAGTACAGGACCGACTTCCCGGAGCGCAATGACGAGGAGTGGCTCAAGCACATCGATTTGCAACAGGGTGCCGACGGTCCCGACATCTCATACTCAGAGGTGACGATCACCCAGTGGGAACCCGAAGAGAGGAAGTACTAGGACGATGGCCTCCTACACGCTGAAAGTCCGCCGTTACCAGCCCGAGAGCGGCAAGGGGCCCTTCTGGGAGGAGTTCCAGGTCGACCTCGAGCCCTCGCTCTCGGTTCTCGACGGGCTGCTGCAGGTGAAGGATCGCGACGACGGCTCGCTCTCGGTCCGCTGCTCCTGCCGGGCGGCGATCTGCGGCTCCTGCGGGATGAAGGTCAACGGCCAGTCCGGCCTCGGCTGCAAGACGCAGATCGGCGAGGCCCATGAGGCCGCCAACCGGCGCAACGGGGGCGGCGAACCGATCGTGGTCGAGCCGATGGGCAACATGCCCGTGATCAAGGACCTGATCACCGACATGGAGTCGACCCACTGGGAGAAGATCCGCCGCGTCACCCCCTGGCTCCTCCCCCACGGCGAGCCGCCCGAGCGCGAGTACGTGGTCGAGCCGGAGTCGATGATCGACATCACCCAGTCGATGGCCTGCATCCAGTGCGGCGCCTGCGTCTCCTCCTGCCTCTCGATGGAAGCCGACCCGGACTTCATCGGCCCGGCCGCCCTGGCCAAGGCCTACCGCTTCGTCGGCGACCCGCGCGACGCCGAGACCAAGGAGCGCCTGCATGACCTGGCGCAGGACCCGCACGGGATCTACGACTGCACCCACTGCTTCAGCTGCATCGACGCCTGCCCGAAGGGGGTCGCGCCGATGGACCAGATCATGCGCCTGCGCCGCAAAGCCGAGGAGAACGACGTCGAGGACCCCAACAACGGCCACAGCCACATGGCCGCCTTCACCAGGATCATCGAGAAGAAGGGCACGCTCGACGAGTCGCTGCTGCTGCAGGAGTCGTACGCGCCCGGCGTCAAAGGGAAGCTGAAACCGACCAAAGGCGCGATCAAGGGCCTGCTCGGCTCGATCCCGACCGCGATCCGAGGCCTCAAGACCGGCAAGATGCGCTCGCTGCCCAAGCTGATCCCCGGCGTCCACCCGAAGCTGCCAGACGGCGGCCAAGACGAGGTCAAGGCGATCTACGAGCACGCCGAGGAGCACCGCGAGGAATTCAACATCTACATCCGCGGTGAGGAGGACGTCGAGCCCGAGCCCGACGAGCCAACCGCCGCGATCCTCGCGGACGAGGCGAAGGCCGCGGCAGAAAGCGAGGGGTCATGAGCAACGGGCAGATCAAGGTTGCCTACTGGCCCGGCTGCGTCTCGCGCGGCTTCACCGCCGAGCTGCACGGCTCGATGGCGCTGGTCGCCGAGCGGCTCGGGATCGAGCTGGTCGAACTGGACCGCGCCAACTGCTGCGGCGCCGGCGTGATCGCCGAGCACAACCAGGAGCTCGCCGACACGCTCAACGCGCGCACCTTTGCCCTCGCCCAGCAGACCGGCCTGGCGATGATGAACATCTGCTCGACCTGCCAGGGCGCGCAGTCGGAGTGCCAGCAGCGGCTCGACGCCGACTCCTCCTACCGCGCCCACATCAACGAGGTGCTGAGCGGCCAGGGCCTCTCCTACGAGAAGGGCAAGGACGGCTTCACCAACAAAAACTTCCTCTGGCTCCTGGTCGAGGACTACGGGCTCGAGCGGCTCGCCGAGAAGGTCGTACGGCCGCTCTCCGGATTGCGAGTCGGCCCCTTCTACGGCTGCTACGTGGTGCGGCCGAAGGAGCGGCTCGGCTACGACGAGTTCCCCGAGCGCGACCTCTACCTGGAGAAGGTGATCGAGGCGCTGGGTGGCGAGGTGGTCGAGTACGACGGCGCCCGCAAGTGCTGCGGCTTCCCGGTGATCACGATGAACCGCGAGACCTCGCTGCGCCAGGCCGGCACCCACGTCGGCGACGCGATCGACGCCGGCGCCGACTGCCTCGTCACGCCCTGCCCCCTCTGCCACCTCAACCTCGACATGCAGCAGCCGGAGGCGGCCAAGGTCGTCAACCGCGATCTCGGCCTCGCCGTCCTGCACCTGCCGCAGCTGGTCGGCCTGGCGCTCGGCGCCGAGCCGAAGCAGCTCGGTATGAGCAAGCACATCGCCTCGACCAAGTGGGTCGAAGAGCGGCTGGCTAGCGTCGCTGCGTAGGCCGATCCCGGCAGGGGTTCCGCTTAACTTTTTTTGAAGGCACCTTGCGGCCGTCCGAGGACGTCACCGCAAAAAAAGTACAAGACGCTCCACCCCTACCGGGATCGGCCTATCCGGCGAGCGCCCAAGGTGTCGGTCAAGCCATGGACAACGATGGACGTGATGATGGTCAAGGAAGCCACATCGAAGATGAGCTCGCCTTCTCCCACGCTTGATTTGAGCACGAAGAGGGCGAAGAGCATCGAGGCTACGGCCTTCGGTCCGAACCAGGCCATGAACAGCTTCTGCGGTCGGGGCAGGCCGGTGCGCAAGAAGGAGAGCATCACAGCGACGGGCCTGGCGATCAGCAGGGCGAAGGCGACGAAAGCGACCAGCGGCGGGATGTCGTGGTGGAAGCCGGTGGCGACGATCAGGGCGCCGAAGACGAAGAAGGTCAGCACCTGGAGGATCGTGCTGGAGTTCTCGGCGAACTCGACGAAGCCCTGAGGGACTTCGCGCTCGGTCGCTCCCATCGCGATCCCGCAGACGAAAGCGGCGATCAGCCCGTTGCCGAAGCTGACGTCGGCGAGGCCGAAGGCGACCAGGGCGAAGCCGACAGCGTAGATGCCCTCATAGCGAGCGGTGAGGCCGCCGCCCGGGAGCCGGTGGTGGAGGCGCCCGCCGAGCGCCCCCAGGCCAAGGCCGATCGCGGCGCCGACGAGAGCCTCGCCGGCCAGCTTCGCCGCTTCGGTGCCGGCGTCCCCGCCCGGTGAGGCGAGGACGAGGAAGAAGAGGACGAAGGGAAGCGCCAGGCCGTCGTTGAGCCCGGACTCGAGGTTGAGCGTGTGGCGGACGGCGCTGGGAACGAGGCGAGACGTGACCACAGCCGAGGTGACGACGGGATCGGTGGGCGAGAGCACCGCCGCGAGCAGGAACGCCTCGGCCCAGCTCAGCTCGGGGAAGAGAGCCTTCGCGGCGAGGGCCAACAGCGCCATGGTGATTGGCATCGCGATCACCAGCGCCCGCGCGACCGGGCTCCAGTGGCGGCGCAGCAGCTCCCGCTCGACGAACATCCCGTCGGCGAAGAGGGTGAGGATCAGCGCCAGCTCGATCAGCTCGACGATCGATTGGTCGGTCGCATCGACGCTGACCACGCCGGTCGCGGCGAGGCCGATCCCGAACGCCACCGAGAGCACCGAGGCCGAGAGCACCGTCCCTCGGATCAGCCCCGAAAGCGCCGCGACGACGGCGAGCAGCCCGCCGAACAGCAGCACCGCCTCGCCGAAGCCGATGTCCATGCCCCTGGCTTATATGGGTTCGGGCGGCGGGCCGCTCAGCCGAGCAGGCTGCGCTCCACCAGCAGCTCGGCCACCTGGACCGCGTTGGTGGCGGCGCCCTTGCGCAGGTTGTCGCCGGCGATCCAGATGTTGAGGGTTCGCTCGCGGTCGGGGTCGCGGCGGATGCGGCCGACCAGGACCTCGTCGCGGCCAGCGGCGTCGATCGCCATCGGGTAGCGGCTGGAGCCGGGGTCATCGATGACGATCACGCCGGGGGCGTCGACGAGCAGCTCGCGGCACTGCTCGGGCGAGAGGTCGTCGCGGGTCTGCACGTTGACCGACTCCGAGTGACCGGTGAAGACCGGCACGCGGGCGCAGGTGGCGGAGATCCCGACCTCCTCGCCGAGGCCGAGGATCTTGCGCGTCTCGGCCATCACCTTGCGCTCCTCGGTGGTGTAGTCGTCGCCGTCCACGAAGGCCTCGACCTGGGGCAGCACGTTGAAGGCGATCCGGTGCGGGTAGACGGCGGCGGGCGGTTGCTCCTCCCCCTCGAGCACCAGCTTCGACTGCGAGCGCAGCTCCTCGATCGCCTTCTGGCCGGTGCCGGAGACCGCCTGGTAGGTGGAGACGACGAGGCGCTCCAGCCCCACCGCGCGGTGGATCGGCGCCAGCGCCATCATCATCACCATCGTCGTGCAGTTGGGGTTGGCGAGGATGCCCTCGTGGGACGCGGCGGCGTCGGGGTTGACCTCGGCGACGACCAGGGGCACGTCCTCGTGCATGCGCCAGTAGCTGGTGTTGTCGACGACTACGGCGCCGGCCTCGACCAGACGCGGCGCCCACTCGGCGCTGACCGCGCCGCCCGCCGAGGAGAGGACGAGGTCGAGGCCCTGGATCGTCTCATCGCTCAAGGCGCGGACCTCGAGCTCCTCATCCCCCCACTCGATCGCGCGTCCGGCAGAGCGCTCGGAGGCGAACGGAACCACCTCGGAGGCGGGGAAATCGCGCTCGACGAGCACGCCGAGGATGGTCGAGCCGACCGCCCCGGTCGCGCCCAGCACGCCGACTCTGTACCCGTTGGCCGCCATTCCGTCGAGTATGACTCAGCCGCTGACGGTCGGACGATGCTCGGTGCCCATCGGGTCCTCGCGGCGGACCGCGTCGGCGCCCAGCTCGAATGCCTCGTGCAGCGCCCGCACCGCATCGGCAACACGGTCGGCCGAGATGACGCACGAGATCTTGATCGGCGAGGTGGAGATCATCTCGATGTTGATCCCCTGCCCCCCGAGCACCTCGAAGACCTTGGCGGCGACGCCGGGGTGGGAGCGCATGCCGGCGCCGACGATCGAGACCTTGCCGATCCGCTCTTCGCTGCGGACACCCTGGCTGACGTCGAGCGCGCCGACGGTGTCGGTGGCGGCGGTCAGGTCGGAGCGGTCGACGGTGAAGGAGAGGTCGGCCAGCGCGTCATCGCCGACCGGCTCGTTCTGGATGATCACGTCGACGTTGATGCCGGCCTCGGCCAGCGCGGTGAAGATCCTGCCGGCCACTCCGGGTTCGTCGCGGACGCCGGTCAGCGTCACCCGGGCCTCGCCATCGGAGTGGGTCACTGCGGTTACGAAAGGCTGCTCCACGGTCTGCTTCTCGCTCTCCTCTTCGCTGACCACGAGGGTACCGGGGCCGTCCTCGAAGCTGCTGCGGCAGTGGATGCGCACGCCGTTGTTGCGCGCGTACTCGACCGAGCGCAGCTGCAGCACCTTCGCCCCCGAGGCCGACATCTCCAGCATCTCCTCGTAGGAGGCGACCGGCAGCTTGCGCGCATCGGGGACGATCCGCGGATCGGCGCTGAAGACCCCGGCGACGTCGGTGTAGATCTCGCAGACGCTCGCGGCGAGGGCAGCGGCGAGGGCGACCGCGGTGGTGTCGGAGCCCCCCCGCCCCAGGGTGGTCACGTCCTGGCTGTCGGTCGAGACCCCCTGGAAGCCGGCGACGAGGACGATCCGGCCCCCCTCGAGGGTCTCGCGGATGCGGTCGGCGCGCACGTCGATGATCTTCGCCCGGGTGTGGGAGGAGTCGGTGACGATGCCCGCCTGGGATCCCGTGAGCGAGATCGCGTTGTGGCCCATGTCGTGGATTGCCATCGCGCAGAGCGCGCAGGAGATCCGCTCCCCGGTGGAGAGCAGCATGTCCATCTCGCGCGCAACCGGCCGCTCCGAGATCTCCAGCGCCTGCGCGACCAGCTCGTCGGTCGTCTTGCCGCGCGCCGAGAGCACAGCGACGACGCGGCTGCCGGCCTCCCGCGCGGCGACGATCCGCCGCGCGGCGCGCTTGATCTCCTCGGCGCCGGCGACAGAGGTGCCGCCGAACTTCATCACGACGATGTCAGACCCTGGCCCACTCATAGAGAACGTCTGAGGATAGTCGCCGCCGACCTGCCCCGAGAGCCAGGGCAGGAGTGTCGGCTGTTATCCAAATCTTCTCAATTTCGAAACAGAGAATTCACCGCTCGGCGCCGAGGCTGAGCAAAAGTGCCGTCCATGCTGGTAAAGCCACCGGCTCCGGAGTCGCCCGAGACGGCATACCGGATCGCGAACCTCGAGGTCCGGCCCGCCGAGCTGCAGGTGCTGGCCGGCGATTGCCGGGCGGGGTTTACGGTGCGCGAGTTCGAGCTGTTCTTCCTGCTGTCCAAGCGGATCGACAGCGTCGTCCAGCGACCGGAGATCTACACCTCGATATGGGGAGGCGAGATGCCGCGCCGCAACCGCTCCGTCGACGTGCTGGTGCGCAAGGTGCGCGCCAAGCTGGAGCTGGCCGCACCCGACTGGCGGTACGTCCACACCCACTTCGGGATCGGCTACCGGTTCACGCCAGAACGGTTCCGATAGGCAAACGGTTCGGCGCGCCGGGGAAGCCGGTGCGTGAGCTAGATCACGCCTATCCCTTCTCTGTAGAAGCGCAAACCCGCATTCCAGAGCGGTTTTTGCCGTCTTAGTGACCCGCTACCTTCCGTGCCCTAAACGACAAAGCGCCCCCGCGCTGGTGGAACAGCCGGGGGCATGGCACAGGAGGTATTGACTCCCATGCACCCCAAGCGTAGTGCCGCAGGCTGCGATGCATCACCCAACCTGACCGATGATCTACGGGACCAGCGTGTAGCCCTTGCGCACGTCCTGGCGATCCAGCCAACCCACCTCGCCATCCCCGAGCTGGTGCGCGAGCTAACCGGGGGCTCAGAGGAGTTCGCCGAGGGCGACAACTTCGAGCGAGCGGTCCTAGAGCTGACACTCGCTGGCCTCTTGTGGTGTCCGGGCGGCGTGGTTCTGCCAACTCGGGCAGCCCTCCGCTTCAACGAGCTCATGGGGCTCTGAGATGCCGTCCCTAGATTGCGCGAGGCGTTTCGCCGAGAACCTGACCCGCTGTCGCAAGCGGGCGGGGCTATCTCAGGAAGAGGTTGGCTTCCGTGCCGCTCTCCACCGAACCGAGATCGGGCTGCTGGAGCGCGGCGCGCGCATCCCGCGCATCGACACGCTGGTCAAGCTGGCAGCGGCACTGGATATCGGCCCCTGCGATCTACTGGAGGGGATCGCTTGGGAGCCGGGGCAAACCCGCCCTGGTTCCTTCAGATGTTCTGGAGACTCGGCGCGTCCCACAAAAGAGACATCCGATACGCGCTCCAGAATGGCTGAACCCGCCGAAGCGGGTTCTGAAGCCAAAACATAAAAGCGTTGCTCGTGGGACTGACTTGGCAGGAAGAATCATGACGCGGCGCCCGGACGACAAGAAAGGCAAAGCGTCGTGGCGAAGGTCAAGAAAACCCCCGAGCAGCATGAGCGGAGAGTCGATAAACCGGATGCCAAATGTCCCAGGCATCCGAAGAAGGAATATCGGCTGCTTGTGGAGGCCGCATGGGCTGCGGGCTGGTGGTGCGAGAAGCGTCGCAAGTACATCTATTGCTTCCCTCCCAACAAGAAGCTGGATATCGTCAAGATCCCTATGACGCCCAACAACCGAACGATCCGCAACGTAAAGGCATCCCTCGCTGCGGCTGGACTAGAGCTGTAGCCTCTATCTAGGAGAGCATGGCGGAGAACAAAAAGATCGCGAAGGGTCCGACTAAGCGAGAGGCAAACGTCCTCATCGAGTTTCAGATGATTGAGCCGATGTCCGAGGAGGTTCTTGACGCTAACTCGGATGACGTTATTGAGGCCGTTGAAGCCCATGCTGCAGACATTGCGCTGGGCCCTGTTATTGCTCTCAATATGAACTCCTGTTCGATCAAATTGCGTTTCGATGTTCTTGCGGCAAACGATGCGGCGATTCATAAGCGCATCGCCAAGGTCATCGGAATCATCCTCCGCGAGACCGACCTTGAGCTTGAGGTGAGCCGTAGCAGCGTTGAAGCTCACCAGGAAGGCTCGACCGCTGGCGAGCTTGCGGCTGCATAGCTTCGCGAATCTCCACTGCTTGATCGCGCTCGGACGCGCTTAGACTGAGTTCATGGCCAACCGTGTCCAGAAGACTGAGAAAGGCCTTGAGATTCCAGTTCCCAGCAAAGGGGACTTCGATACCGCTATGAAGAAGGTCGCTCCGCCAGCAGGTCGTAAACGCCCTGGCGGGAAAGACCGGCCTCAGAAGCGATCTGGGTGACGGGCACGCCTGCTTCCTGGGCGGCCTTGCAGTAGCGGCGTAATTCATCGGTCGCTTTGTGCCTCGCAGCGTCAGCCCGGTCACGGCTCTTGGCCGCTCGCCGGATGCCTTTGATCGCTGCGGTCGGGTCTTTCATTTGGCAGCGTTGTCGAGGAGGGCAAAGAACATGCCCCGGGGGTCGCGACGGGCGTTGTAGCGCCAGGCGTACTCGTCTAGATAGGACTGGAGCCATTTGCGCGAGACCTTCTTGTAGGTGCCCCGCATTCCGGTCTTGAGGTTGCCGAAAAAGCCCTCGATGGTGTTCGTGTAGATGTTGCCTTCGACGTAGGAGCCGGCGGAGTGATTGATAACCCGATGGCCGGCGTACTCGCGAGATAGCGGCTTGTAGGCCATCCAGTCGTCGGTGAAGATGATCGATTCCGGGTTGACGTTCGCCCGCACGGCTCCACTTAGCGGCTCGCCCCGGCGCGATTTGATGACGCGCAGGCGTACCTTCCCGCCGCGCTCGACCATCCCCAAGACCGTCGTCTTGTTCTCGCGGAACCGGGCGACCTCTTTCCAGGTTTTGAGTTTCTTTCGAGGTTTCCCGCCCCAAGCGGTCTCGTCAATCTCGACATTGCCCTTCAGCGGATCGGCGTCGTCCTCCATCAGCTCGTTCCGAATCTTGTTGAACATGCGCCAGGCGGTCTTGTAGTGGATCCCCAGCTCGCGCTCTAGCTGTTTGGCGGATATCCCGCATCGCGTACTCGTCATCAAATACATGGCGTAGTACCAAAGCTGAAGCGAGGTCGAGGACTTGTGAAAGATCGTGCCGGCCGTTGGATGGACGTGGTGCCCGCAGCCGGTGCAAGTCCACGACTGGCGTCCCTGCGCAGTCGCGTAGCGCTTGAAGACGCGCTCAGAGCCGCACTTGGGACAGACAGGCGTGCTCCCCGTCTGGGGAGTGCCGGGTCCGCCACAGATGCTCTAGACAGGCGGCATCGTTGGGGAACTCCCGCTGGAATTCGGTCAGCGAGTAGTCGGAGGTCGAGGATTTCGCTCGCTTCGGTTCGTGGCGGTTGGCCGGCGGCATGGTGTAAAGCTACTTGACAGCACGGCGTTTGTCAAGTGCCTTGACAGATTGGACACAAGTTGCAGGCACATCAACGAGATATAGGGTCGGATCAATGCAACGACGCGTCGCGGAGCTATTGGCCTTGATAGGGAAAGCACTGCTTTTCCTTATCGTGGACTTATTGCTCGGCGTAGCGGGAGTGATACGAGCCGTGGAGGGTTCCCATACCAGCGCCTATGTGTTCGGCATCCTCACCGCCCTTCTGTTTGCGACGATATGCCTATGGGTCGCCTATCGGGCATTAGGAGAACGAGATGCCATACCCCACGAGCGTGCGGTGGCGGCCTCGGAAGGCGACACCCATATTCACGCGGAAGCTGGAAGCACGATCATCGTCCAGAACCATCCGGGCGAACCCCAGGAAGGGAAAAGATAAGCCCGCCGAAGCGGATTCCTATTCGCCGTCGATCATCCTCATCTGGATTACCTTGCCCTCCTCAAGGAGACCGATGGTCGTCCAAGGGTCGCGGTTCGACCGCACCCGCAGATTCCTCGTAAGCGCTACCTGGTCGCCCTGCTGCTCCTCTTTCCGAAGTTCGACGATGGTGATGATTCCTCCAACCTCGAGATCATCGGCAACGTCGGGGTCCTGTTCGATGGCCTCCATCTGTTCCTGGATGTGCTGGCCGATTTGCGTTTGATCGATAGCCATAAGACGCGCCTCCTGTGTTCGCCTGTCGCCTGATAGGCGACGAGCCTATCTCGCCAAGGAAGCCCATGAATCGCTTGCTAACGGCCGCGCTACGCGCTGCCCTAACACGGCTTGAATCACCTAAGCCCGTCCTCGCCGCGCGTGAAAGCTCGGCTTGGAAATGCTTTCGAGCTTCTACAGTGATGGGATATACGTGAGCTAGATCACACTTGAAGATATATCCAGGCGATATATATGCAGCGTGGAACTGAGCGCCACGGCCTATGTGATCTTGGGGATGGTCAGCCGCGAACCGAGATCGGGCTATGAGATCAAGGCGGCGGTCGACAACACGACCAGGTTCTTCTGGGCGGCCAGCTACGGGCAAATCTATCCCGAGCTGAAGCGGTTGTCGGAGGCGGGGCTGGTCGAGGGAATCGACGCGTCGCGTGGCGATCGCAAGCGGAGCGTCTATGCGATCACCGCAGATGGTGAGGCCGAGCTGAAGGACTGGCTGCGCCAGCCCCCCGAGACGGCGGAGATGCGCGAAGAAGGGCTGCTGAAGCTCTTCTTCTCCGGAGTGCTGCCGCACGCCGAGGCAGTCGAGACGCTGCGAGTCATGCGCGAGCGGCGGCTCGAGCTGATCGAGCGTCTGCGCAGCATGGAGCCCAAGAAGCTCGAGAAGGAGGAGGACCCCTTCCCGCTGATGGTGCTGCGGGCGGGGATCGAGTTCAACCAGTGGTTCGCCGATTGGTGCGAGCGGATGGAGGCCCAGCTGCTCGACCCGGCGCTAGAGAAAGGGAGTAGCTGATGTTCGACTCACTCGCCCGCCTCGCCGACCGCCGCGCCCGCCGCGTCGGCCTCTTCGCGATCGCCTTCTTCCTGCTGGCGGGGGGGCTCGGCGGATCCGTGGCCGACCGCCTCGACCCCTACGGCGCCGACGATCCCGCGACCGAGGCCGTGAAGGCGAGGGAGCAGCTCCAGGACGCCGGACACCGAATCCCCGGGGTGCTGGTCCTCGTCGACGACGCGCCGGTCGCCAAGGCCTCGACCCGCCGCCGTATCACCGCGCTCGAGCGTGAGCTGCACGGCCTGGGTGAGGTCAAGTCGGTCACCGGCTACTACGAGACCCACTCCGCCGACTTCGTCTCACGCAACGGCGACTCCACCTATCTGGCGGTCGCCCTGAAGCCGATCGACGACAAGAAGTGGCAGGAAGCCGGCGCCGACATAGCCGACCGGCTCGCCGGGCGGCCCGGGATCGTCGTCGGCGGCGCCGCCGTCGCCCAGGAGCAGGTCAACAAGCAGGTCGAGGAAGACCTGCGCAAAGCGGAGATGCTCGCCTTCCCGCTGCTCTTCCTGCTCTCCTTCCTCTTCTTCCGCAGCCTGGTGGCCGCGCTGCTGCCGGTGATGATCGGGCTGCTGGCCATCGTCGGCACCTTCCTGATCCTGCGGGTGGCGAGCGAGTTCGGCTCGATCTCGATCTTTGCCCTCAACCTGACCACGGGCCTGGGATTGGGGCTTGCGATCGACTACAGCCTCTTCATCGTCTCCCGCTACCGCGAGGAGATCGCCAAGGACGGGCCGGGGCTGGCCGCGATGCGCCGCGTCCTGGCCACGGCCGGACGAACCGTCTTCTTCTCCTCGCTGACCGTGGCGGCGGCACTCGCCTCGCTGCTCGTCTTCCCCCAGCGCTTCCTCTACTCGATGGGGCTGGGCGGGTCGCTGGTCGTGCTGCTGGCGGCGCTGATCTCCCTGACCGTGCTGCCTGCTGTCCTCACCCTGCTCGGCACCAGGGTCAACTCCCTTTCGCCGCACTCCCTGCGGCGCCGTGCGGAGGCCGAGACGCGTCCCGACGAGCAGGGCTTCTGGTACCGGCTCTCGCGCTTCGTGATGCGCCGCCCGGTGCCGATCGCGACGCTCAGTGCTCTCTTTCTGATCGTCCTCGGTCTGCCCTTCTTCGGCATCAAGTTCAACACGGTCGACCCGACGGTCCTACCCAAGGAGGCAAGCGCGCGGCAGGCCTACGACACCGTCAGCGCCGAGTTTCCGCCCTACCGGGAGGCCCCGATCTGGGTTTCTGTCGAGGGCGCGAGCCCACAGGCGACGACCCGCCTTGCCGCACGGATTCGCCGCACCTCGGGCGTCGCAGCCGTTGCCCCACCGCAGCAGTTGCGGCACGGCGTCACGGTGATCCAGGCGATCTCGAAGAGCCCGTTCAACTCGGAGCCGAGCCAGTCGACGGTGGAACGGATCCGCGACGTCGCCGGGCCTCCGGGGGCCACCGTGCTGGTCGGCGGCGCGACTGCCGACTTCGTCGACTTCCAGGGCAGCCTGGCGCGGCATCTGCCGATCGCCTTCGCGATCATCGTCATCGCCACCCTGGTCATCCTCTTCCTGATGACGGGATCGGTGGTACTGCCGATCAAGTCGCTGATCATGAACGTGCTCAACCTGAGCGCCGTCTTCGGCCTCCTCGTGCTGATCTTCCAGGACGGGCGGTTCGAAGGGCTGCTCGGCTACACGAGCAGCGGGGCGATCGAGCAGACGATGCCGATCCTGCTCTTCGCGGTCGCCTTCGGCCTCTCCACCGACTACGCGGTCTTCCTGCTCTCGCGGATCAAGGAGGCCCGCGACAACGGCGCCTCGGACTCCGAGTGCGTCGCGATCGGCCTGGAGCGGACGGGGCGGATCGTCACCGCCGCTGCGCTGCTGTTCGCCGTCGCGATCGGCGCCTTCGCCACCTCCCAGATCATCTTCATCAAACAGAACGGGGTCGGTACCGCGCTCGCCGTGCTGATCGACGCCAGCATCGTCCGCGCCCTCCTCGTGCCCTCGTTGATGGAGCTGCTCGGCAAGTGGAACTGGTGGGCACCGCCACCGCTGCGGCGGCTGTACGAGCGGTTCGGGATCAGCGAGACGGCGGTGTCGGGAACGGCGCGGTAGGTGCCGGGGGCGTCGCGCTCCTGCCTACCGACCGGCACGGGGCCCTCGGCCCTGTGCCGGTTTTTCATGCTCGGCTAGGCGAAAGCCTGGCTGGCGCGGCGGCGCAGGTCCGCGTTGAGCATCCCCGTCACTTCGCTGGGGCGCTCGCCGGCGGCGGGGATCGCGTCACCGATCAGGCCGCTGGCGCGGAAGCCGAAGAGCGGGGCGTCGAAGCCAGCCTCGCGGATCTTGCGCACCAGCTTCACCGCGGAGGGCGTGTCGGCACCGGGGCCGCAGAGGACGATCGCGGTCGGGTCGAGCGCGCTCAGGGCGCGCTCCATCCGCTCCTCGCCGAGCTCGTCGGAGAGCATCAGCACGCGGAAGCCGGCGCGGCGCAGGGCGAGGTCGAGCGCCTGGGCGTGAACGGCCTCGGCGTCGGAGCCGCGACTCGAGTCGAGCAGCAGGATGCCGGCGGGACGGGAGGCGGCGGAGGCGAGGCGGCGGGCGCCGTGCAGCCAGCCCATCGCCCAGCGAGCGGCGAACTCCAGCTCCGCCTCGCGATCGGGATTGGCCGCCAGCTCGTCGACGGCCGGCAGCAGCATCTCCTCCACGGTCCGCTCCAGCGGCCGGATCGCCAAGCTCTCCTCGACCGCGCGGTCGGCGGCCTCCTCGTCGAAGCTCTCGAAGGCGGTGAGCAGGCTGTCGCCGCTGGCCGGCGCCTCCTGGCGCTGGCGCGCCAGCTCGATCGCCGAGGAGATGTTGCCGGTCGTGGCGAGCGCGTCGCGCAGCGTCTGCAGCTCGACCAGCTCGTAGTTGCGATGGTTGCCGGGAGTGCGCTTCGGCACCGGGTAGCCGTAACGGCGCTCCCAGCTGCGCAGCGTGTTGGGGCTGACCCCCAGGACTTCGGCGGCGGCATTGGTCCTGATTCCCGGCATGCGCAGCATTCTGCCAGCGCTTTTCGAGGTTTACACCGGTTATGGACAGATTTCGGAAATCTGTCAGCGATCTTGCAAGGACTCCAAAGCGCCGACGCCCACCGGCTGGCCCACCGCGCGTGCCCGCCACATCGCCTCATCGGCCTTGTGCAGAAGCTGGTCGGCGTCGCTGCCGTGCTCCGGGCAGGCGACCACTCCGGCCGAGATCCCGATCCGCAGGCCGCCCGCCCGCTCGAGGTCGTCGAGCTGGCGCAGCAGGCGCTCGGCCATCTGCACTCCCCCGACCGTGCTCTGTCCCGGAGCCAGCACGCAGAGCGCGTCCTCGTCCAGGCGAAAGGTCTCATCGACGAGGCGGACGCTCTCGCTCAGCGCCGCTCCCACCACGGCCAGCGCCGTCTGCCGGCCACCGTCCGGGTCATCGCCGCGCGTTCCCGGCCCCTCGACATCGAAGACGACCGTCGCGAACGTCTGCTCGTAGCGCCGGTGGCACTCGAGCAGCTGGTCGAGCCGGCGCCGCATCTGGCCCTGCCGGTAGAGGCTCGGATGCGCGGCCTCCGCCCCCGCCATGCCGGCCGCGCCGTCGTGCCGCTCCCAGAGGGTGCCGACTGCGGTCGCGGTGACCGAGCCGAACTCCTCGGCCAGCTTCTGCGCGGCGGCGGCGAAAAGAGCCGCGTCGCCACCCGCCATCTCCTCGTGCAGCTTTCCCAGCAGCGACGCCTGCAGCGACGACACTTCGCGCGCCAGCTTTCCGGCACCGGAGCCACCGTTCACGCCCGTCTGTGTGGGGGCATCCGTCGCCACGTCGAGACCTTGGCGAAGCGAGCGGACGCCAGATAGCCAAAAACTCGCAATTTGCGGGTTGACACTTGTCTAGTCGAAATGGCCAGCCCCGCTCGAAACGAGAGCGTCAGTCGAGTGCACGGCGGCCGGTGAAGGCTTTGCCGAGGGTTACCTCGTCGGCGTGCTCGAGGTCGGCTCCGATCGGGAGGCCGCTGGCCAGGCGGGTTACGGCGACCTGGCCGCGTAGCCGTTCGGCGATGTGGAGCGCGGTCGCTTCCCCGGTCGTGGTCGGGTTGGTGGCGAGGACGACCTCGCGGACCTCGCCCTCCTCGACCCGGCGCAGCAGCTCGGCGATCTTGAGGTCGTCCGCGTCCACGCCGTCGATCGGAGAGAGCGCGCCGCCGAGCACGTGGTAGAGCCCTCGGTACTCGTGGGTGCGCTCGATCGGGATCACGTCGGCGGGCTCCTCGACCACGCAGATCGTCGCCTGGTCACGGCTGGAGTCCGAGCAGATCCGGCACAGCGGCCCCTCGGAGAGATTGAAGCAGCGCTCGCAGAGGCCGACCTTCTCCTTCACCTCGCGGATCGCCGCGGCGAGAGCTGCCGCCTCCTCGTCAGGGGCGCGGAGGATATGAAAGGCGAGGCGCTGCGCGGTGCGCTGGCCGATCCCCGGCAACCGCGAGAGCTCGGCGACAAGACGGGAGAGCGGCGCCGGTCCCTCGGCGCTCACAACACCGCCTCGCCCCGCTCCTCGAGCGTCGCGGGCTCGGCGCCGCGGATCAGGTCGGCGGCGCGCTCGGCGAGCGCGATCGTCGGCGCGTTGGTGTTGCCGCGCGGCACCGCCGGCATCACCGAGGCATCGACGACGCGAAGGCCGTCGAGCCCATTCACCTGCAGCTCGGTGTCGACGACGGAGCCGATCGCGCAGGTGCCGACCGGGTGGTAGATCGGGAAGGTGGTCTGTGCGAGGTGGGCGCGCAATGCGTCGTCGCCGTCGCCGTCGGGAACCGTGAAGGGCTCGGCGCAGTAGGGGCGCAGCGCCGGCTGGGCGCAGATCTCCTCGGTCAGCCGCAGCGCCTCGACCATCCGCGGCAGGTCCGCCTCGTCGCTGTAGAGCTCGTTGCGGACGATCGGCTTCGCGGTGGGGTCCTTGGAGGCGAGCCGAACCGAGCCGCGGCTGCGCGGCGTGAGCAGGCAGGCCGACACCCAAACCCCGTGCCCCTCGGGGTCGCCCATGCCCTCGTCGACGATGTGGATCGGGGCGACGTGGAACTGGACGTCGGGGGCCGGCGCATCCGCCTCGACCCGAGCGAAGCCGCCCGACTCGGCCAGGTTGGAGGCGAACGGGCCGGTCTGGGTGGCCGTGAACTCCTCCAGCGCCGCCGGCTCGAGCGCCAGCAACAGGCTCTCCGGCTCGGGGGTCGTCCAGACCTCGTAGGCGCAGGCGTGGTCGCTGAGGTTCTCGCCGACCGCGGGCTGGTCGAGGAGCGTCTCGATCTCGCGCAACGCCAGGTGCTCGGCGGGGCCGACCCCAGACAGCATCAGCAGCTGCGGCGAGTTGAAGGTGCCGCCAGAAAGGATCGTCTCGCGCTCGGCGCGCAGCTCCTGGCGCTGCCCGAGTTGGGTCGCCTCGACGCCGACCGCGCGCGTCCCCTCGAACAGCACCCGGTTGACGTGCATGTAGGGCATCACAGTCAGGTTCGGCCGCTCCATCGCCGGATGCAGGTAGGCGACCGCGGCGCTGGCGCGCATCCCGCCCCGCTGGGTCACCTGGTACATGCCGGCGCCATCCTGCTCGGCGCCGTTGAAGTCATCGTTGCGAGCCAGCCCCGCTTCGACCGCCGCATCGACGAAGGCGGGAGAGATCGCGTTGCCGGAGCGCTGGTCGGAGACCGGCAGCGGGCCGCCTACCCCGTGCCACTCCGAAGCGCCGCGCTCGTTGTCCTCCGATCTGAGGAAGTAGGGGAAGAGGTCGTCCCAGGCCCAGCCGGGCATTCCCCACTCGTCGTAGTCGCGGCGGTTGCCGCGGATATAGATCATCGCGTTGATCGAGGATGAGCCGCCAAGCACCCTGCCTCGTGGCAGCGGGATCCGGCGGCCGTTGCAGCTCGGCTCGGGCGCAGTGAAGTAGCCCCAATCGACCTCGGTGCCGGCGAGCTGCAGGTAGCCGAGCGGGACGTGGATGTTCTCGTTCGTGTCCGGCGGCCCTGCCTCGAGCAACAGCACGCTCACATCGGGGTCTTCGGAGAGCCGCGCTGCGAGGACGCACCCGGCGGAGCCTGCTCCAACAATCACGTAGTCGTACATCGGATCCTCTCCTCTCGCGCAGCCCCGGTTCCCGCCCGCACCGAGTGTACGCTCAGATCCCGGGCAGGCCGCCCATGCCGCCCATGTCCCCGCCGGTGATCCCGCCCATCTTCGCGCCGGCCAGGTCCTGGGCGGCTCGCAGCGCCTCGTTGACCGCGGCTTGGACCATGTCGGCGAGCATCTCCGCCTCCTCGGGGTCGATCGCCTCGGGGTCGATCGAGATCTCGCGCAGGATCATGTCGCCCCCCATCTTCACCTTGACCATGCCGCCTCCGGCGCTGGCCTCGACGACCTCGTCTTTGAGCTGCTCCTGCGCCTGCAGCATCTGCTGCTGCATCTGCTGCGCCTGTTTCATCAGCGCGTTCACGTCAAAACCGCCCGGGCCACCCCTTGCCATGCCTAGCCGACCTCCTCCGCGTCGAACTCGCTCTTGATCTTCTCCACCAGCGCCGCATGGTCGACCTCGCCCTCCGCGCCGGCCTCGGCAGGAGCCTGCTCGCCGTCGAGCACCGCGTAGAGCGGACGCAGCTGCTCACCCAAAACGGCTTTCAACGCCTGCGCCACCTGCTCACGCTTATCGGGCGCTTCCGCCTTGCGTTTGTTGAAGATGTGGGCGGCGGGAAAGCCGACCGTCACAGTCCGCTCATCCGCGTCGAAGGCGACTGGCCGCGCACCCTCGAAGGTCGCCGCCAGCGCCGGCGCCGTCTGCAGCAGCTGATCGAGCACAGCGGGCCAGGCTCGAACAATCTGCTCCAGGTCAAGCTGGCCCGCGGGAGGGTCGTCAGCGTCGGACTCTGAGGGCTCGTGCGTCCCGCCGGTGTCTTTGGAAGCTTCGGGATTCGAAGCGTCTTCCGTTGGCGCATCTGCCGCGGGTGGCGCGGGATGCGGGGGGTCGAGGACGCCCCCGCCCGCAGTGCCCCCCTCATCGCGCGACAGGACCCGCGGCCCAGGGGCATCCGTCCCTTGCTCGAGTCTCTCGATGCGCCGCAGCAACCCCTCGGCAGAGGGATCGAGGTCCGGCCGGGCCGCTTTGAGCAGCGCGATCTCGACCGCCATGCGGGCGTCGTCGCCCTCGCGCACGGCGGTGAGAGCTTGCGCAAGCTCGTCGATGGTGCGGACGAGGGTCGCTGCCCCTATCGCTTCAGCTTGAGCTGCCAACCGACCCTTGTCGGTCGCGGTGACGACGAAGGTGTTGGGCACCTCGCCGACCGTCTGGGTGACCAGCAGGTGGCGCAGATGGGCGAGCAGGTCGCGGGCGAACTGGGACGGGTCGCGCCCGGAGCGGGCCATCTCCTCGACGCCGATCAGCACGCCCTTGGGATCCTCCCCGATAACCGCGTCGACGGCGCCGAAGAGGAGCTCGGCGTCGGCGGCGCCGAGCAGCTGCAGCACGTCGTCGAGGCCGACCTGGCTGCCGCCGTAGGCGACCAGCTGGTCGAGCGTGCCGAGCGCGTCGCGGAAGCTGCCCGAGGCGGAGCGGGCGATCGTCGCCACCGCGCCCTCGTCGACCTCGATCTCCTCCGCAGCGGCGACCCGCTCCACCACCTCGGAGATCTGCTCCAGCGAGGGACGCTGGAAGTCGAAGCGCTGGCAGCGGTCGGCGATCGTCGCCATCACCTTGTGCGACTCGGTCGTCGCCAGCACGAAGACCGTGTTCGGCGGCGGCTCCTCCAGCGTCTTCAGAAAGGCGTTCCAGGCCTCCTTGGTCAGCATGTGCGCCTCGTCGAGGATGTAGACCTTCCAGCGGCCGCCGGCGGGGGCGTAGGCGACCCGTTCGCGCAGGTCGCGGACGTCGTCGACCGATCGGTTGGAAGCTGCGTCCATCTCGATCACGTCGATCGAGGTGCCGGCGGCGATCGTCAGGCAGGACTCGCATTCTCCACAGGGCGTCACGGTCGGCCCGCCGCGCTCGCAGTTGAGCGAGCGGGCGAGGATCTTCGCCATCGAGGTCTTGCCGGTGCCGCGCGAGCCGACGAAGAGGTAGGCGTGGTGGACCTTGCCCTGCTCGACCGCGTTGCGGAGGGTGCGGACGACGTGCTGCTGGCCGACCACCTGGTCGAAGGAACCGGGGCGGTGGCGTCGGTAGAGAGAAGTCGAGTCGCTGGGGGACGGCACTCAAGCCAGTGTATCTGCGCACCGCAGGCGTTCAGGGGCGCTTTTGTCGCGCTATGCGGGACTAAGCGCCACGCCCGACCGGAGGCTCCACATATACCGTGCGCCGGTGCCAACGGGGCTCCGCAACTGGCTCGTGCCTGCGGCCTGGGTCGCCGCCGTCGCGGCGCTGCTGCTGCTGGTCTTCCCGCTCGGCTTTCCCAACTACGACACGATCTACGCCCTGGTCTGGGGACGCGAACTGGCGCACGGGGCGAGCCCGGACTACGGCGCCGCGCTGCCCCCCACCCCGCACCCACTCGCCGACCTGCTGGGGTTGGTGACGACGGCACTGGGCGACGGCGCGATCGGCGTGACGATGCTCATCGCCTACCTCTCGCTGGGGCTGGTCGGCTACCTCGTCTACCGGCTCGGATCGCTCTGGTTCGACCGGCCGATCGGCGCCGTCGCCGCCCTGATCGTTCTCACCCGCGCCCCCTATCTCTCCAACGGACTGCGCGCCTACGTCGACCTTCCATACATAGCCTTGGTCCTGGGCGCGCTCGTGATCGAGACCAAGCGCCCGCGCGCCGGCTGGCCGGTCCTAGCCTTACTCGCCCTAGCCGGCCTGCTCCGCCCCGAGGCCTGGCTCTTCTCCTTCGTGTACCTCGCCTATCTGGCCCTGGACCATGGGCGTTCATCCCGCAGCGATGGACACGAAGAGCCGGTGGGGGGGCCTCTCGAACGGGCGGATACTCAAAAACGCGGCCTAATTAGGCCGCGTTTTGTCCGAGCGAGAGGCACCCCCACCGGCTCTCCCCACCGCGCCGCGACCCTTGCCGCCCTCGCCCTGGCCGCGCCGATCCTATGGGCGCTGTTCGACTGGATCACCGCCGGCAGCCCCACCTACTCCTTCACCGGCACGCGCGAAACCGTCGATACGCTGGCGCGGCAGACCGGACCGGTCGATCTCGTCCTCTTCGGCCCGCGCCGGCTCGGCGAGGTGCTGCAGTGGCCGGGGATGGTGGGTGCCGCCGGGGGCGTCGTCCTCGGCCTCGCCTTCCTGCGCCGTCGCAGCGAGATCGGCGTCGCCGCCGCGGTGCTCGCCCTCGGCGCATTCGCCGTGCTCGCCTGCGCCGGCCTCGCGATCATCCCCCGCTACACGATGCTGGCCGCGGCGGTGCTGGCGGTCTTCGCCGCGCTCGCCCTGCTCGGCTGGCGGCTCCTGGAGCGCGGACACCCTTGGCGGCGAGCCTGGCAGGCCTTCGCCGGGGTCGTTTTGCTGATGTTCGTCGTCTGGGCGCCGAACCAGTACGACCTTCTCTCACGAGTCGACACCGACCTCACCAACCAGAGCGAGATCGAGTCCGACCTCGGCGACCTCGCCGACTCGGGCGCCTTCGAGCCGCTCTGCTTGCCGATCTCGGTCCCCAACCACCGCGCCGTCCCGCGACTCGCCTACGCCCTCGACCTGAGGCCCTCGCGCATCGTCAGCTCCTCAGAGCAGCGCCAGCCCCGCCGCGGCTACTTCCTCGACCCGGCCAGCCCGTTCGTGGTCGAAAACTTCATCCTCGATCCCAACGACCCGGCCCGCCTCGAGACCAGGGTCCCCCCCGGCTTCCACCGCGTCGCCCGCAACGACTCCTGGGCCCTCTACCGCCGCTGCTGAGCGCTGATGGCAGCATTTGGGGGTCTATAGGCCCCCAAATGCTTCACCGAGCGCACTCGACGGCGTCGACCGCCGCGTGGGTGGACGCCGCCAGGTCAGGGTCGGCGAGGTCGACGGCAGGCGGTAGCTCGACGTGCAACTCGCTCGACGGATCGAGCCGGGCGCGCAGCCCAGCGGAAGCCGAGCATCGTCCCTCGACGTCGGTCAGCTCGAAGACGTGCTGCTCGAGGACGACCTCGGCAAGCAGCCGGTAGGGCGGGCTCTGCCGCGTCGTCTCCACGTGCAGAGCCCTGATCCACCGCTCGTCCAGCACGCCGGCAAGTCTCCCATGCAAGCATGGCCGCCATGGCGGCGATCGAACTGCGTGGCGTTGTGAAGAGGTTCGGCCCGATCACCGCGGTCGACGGGCTCGACCTCGACGTCCCCGAGGGCATCTGCCTCGGCCTGCTCGGCCCCAACGGCGCCGGCAAGTCGACGACGATGCGCCTACTGACCGGTCAAGCGCTGCCCGACGCCGGCGAACTGCGGGCGCTTGGCCACGAGCTGCCCGGCGACTCCAAGGCGGCGCGCGCTGAGATGGGGGTCGTGCCACAGCTCGACAACCTCGACGTCGACGTCACCGTCGAGGACAACCTCGCCGTCTACGCGCGCCTGTACCGGGTCGCTGACGTCGGCGCCGCGGTCGACCGCGCGCTCGACTTGGCCCGTTTGCGCGACCGCCGCCGCGACGCCGTCGACGAGCTCTCCGGCGGCATGCGCCGCCGCCTGCTGCTCGCCCGTGGCCTGATCCACGAACCGAAGTTGATCCTGCTCGACGAGCCGACGGTGGGCCTCGACCCGCAGATCCGCACCGAGCTGTGGACGCTGATCGACGCCCTGCGCTCGCGCGGCACGACGATCCTGATGTCCACCCACTACATCGAGGAGGCCGAGCGGCTGGCCGACGAAGTCGCGGTGATGACGCACGGCAAGGTGATCAGCCGCGGCAAGCCGGCGGAGCTGATCGTCGAGCACGTCGGCCGCGAGACGGCGGAGGTCTACGGCCCGCCAGACCGCCTCGCGACGGTGCGGGCCGACGTCGAGGCCCGCGGGCTCGCGGTGCGCCCGGCCGGTCCCGCGATCGCCATCGTTGGCTCCGAGCGAGCGGGCAACGGCGCGATCCCCGAGGACGCGGTGGTGCGCGCCGCCACCCTCGAGGATGTCTTCGTGATGCTGACCGGGGAGGCAGCCGAGTGAGGCGCCTGGAACCGGCGGCAATCGGCGGCGTGATGAGCCGCGAGCTCGCCAACTTCCGCACCTACTGGAGGGGGACCACCTTCTCCAGCGTGCTGGAACCGATCGTCTACCTGCTCGCCTTCGGCCTCGGCCTCAGCGCGACCCTGGTCGACGAAGTCGCCGGCGTCCCCTACGTCCAGTTCGTCGGCACCGGCATGGTCGCCACCGCGGTGATCTTCTCCAGCGCCCTGCCGGCGATGTTCGGCACCTTCGTCAAGCACCGCTTCCAGAACACCTACGAAGCGATCCTCGCCGCCCCGGTCGACGTCGAGGAGCTGGTCAGCGCCGAGATGCTCTGGATCGGCCTCCGCGCCAGCGTCTACGGCTGCGTGCCATTGCTGGTCACGATCCTCTTCGGCCTCGACCCGGCGCCGGGGATGCTGCTGGTGCCGCTGTTCTGCCTCGCCACCGCGCTCGGCTTCGCCGGCTTCGGGATCGCGATCGCGGCGACGGTCGCCAAGATCGACCAGTTCAACTACGTGACGGCGCTCTTCGTCACGCCGCTCTTCCTCGTCTCCGGCGCCTTCTTCCCGATCGACGAACTGCCCGAGGGCGTGCAGGCGGTGGCGCAGCTCAACCCGCTCCACCAACTGGTCGAACTGGTGCGCGGCGGCGCCTTCGGCTATGAGGGGATCGACCTCATCCGCTTCGCCGGGCTCGTCGCCTTCGCCCTCGTGATGTGGCGGATCGCGGTCAGCCGGATGGAGGCGCGGTTGATCGACTAGTCCCTTCCGCCGGGTAGCCTCGGCTCGCCGAGGCTTGAAAATGGACCGTGCACCCGCCTTCGAAGCGAGGCCCCCAGGCGTGTCCGTCGCGTTTGGCTCGGGGCGGGCTCACCTGCGGCACCCGCGGCATCCGCTTAAGGCTGCTTCCTTCCGGACCTGACCTGATTCACGTGCCCACGTCGCGCAGGACCCGGCCGTCAACGCCGCCCGCGGCAAACCGACCCCGAAGGCCAGCCCCTCAGAACGGAATTCGGCCCCGCTAGAGCGGATTGCGGGTTACAGGGCACCGCTGATTCCCCGCCTAGCACGGTCCACCGGTGATCCTACCCGGCCACGGCCCCTGGACGTGCCGGGAGTTATGCACCCATATGGACCTCTAACTCCCGCCACGTCCCGCATAGGATCACCCGCGCCTTGATCCACGTCGACACCGAGTCCTTCTTCGTGATCGTCGTGATTGCCGCTGTGGCGGCGATCACGGTGGCCATCGTGCCGCGCCGCTTCGCGCCGCCGGTCGTCGTCGTCGAGCTGCTGCTGGGGATCGTCGTCGGCCCCGAAGTCCTCGACCTCGCGAAGACCGACGACTTCATCGACTTCTTCTCCAACCTCGGCCTCGGGATGCTCTTCTTCTTCGCCGGCTACGAGATCGACTTCGAGCGGATCCGCGGCAAGCCGCTGCAGCTCGGCGCCCTGGGATGGCTGCTCTCGATCGCGCTCGCCTACGGGATCGGCGGCGCCCTGGCCGCGGCCGGGATCGTCCTCTCCTTCCTCTACACGGGGTCGGCGATGGCGACGACGGCGATCGGCACGCTGATCCCGATCCTGCGCGACAACGGCGAGCTGAAGACCAGGTTCGGCACCTACCTGTTGGCGGCCGGCGGGATCGGCGAGTTCGGCCCGATCCTCCTCTTGACCCTGGTCCTCTCGACCGCCAACCCGCTGCACGAGGCGGCGATCCTGATCGCCTTCGTCGTTCTCGCCCTGGCCATGGCGCTGGTCTCGGTCCGACTCGCCTGGCGCGGCTGGCCGGCACTCGAGCGCACCTTCGAGGCGAGCAGCCAGCTCGCGGTGCGGATCACCGTGGTGCTGGTCTTCGGCCTCGTCCTGCTGGCCAGCAAGCTCGGCCTCGACGTGCTGCTCGGTGGCTTCGTCGCCGGGATGATCGTGCGGCTGGCGCTGAAAGGCCACGAGCTGCAGGTGTTCGAGTCGAAGCTGACCGCGGTCGGCTTCGGCTTCTTCGTCCCCTTCTTCTTCATCACCAGCGGCATCGAGTTCGACCTCGCCGCTCTTGGCTCGGCAACCGCCCTGCTCAAGCTGGCGATGTTCTTCGGCCTCTTCCTGGTCGTCCGCGGCACGCCGGCGCTGCTGCTCTACCGCCGGGTGCTGCGCGCGCGCCAGCGGGCGGCCCTTGCCTTCTACTCGGCCACCGAGCTTCCCCTCGTCGTAGCGATCACGACGATCGCGATCGAAACCGGCCACATGAAGACCTCGACCGCGGCCGGGCTGGTCGGCGCGGCGATGCTCTCGACGCTGATCTTCCCCTTCGTCGCCCTCGGCTTCCAGAAGAAAGCCATCGAAGCGGGCGAGACCGGCCCACCGGACGAGGGCCCCTCCCCGACTGGAGAGGGACCCGCCGGGCGCACGCGCCTGGCCGAGGGTTAGCGGCGGACCAGCTTCAACCGCTTGTAGAAGGTGGCCCTGGCTTTGCCGGCGCGGACGGTCGCCTTGAAAAGAAGGCGCTTGCGCGTCGCAATCCGCTTCCGCGCTTTCGGCTTCACCTTCAGCACGACCGACTTAGCCTTGCCCTTTCGTACCTTGGCCCTGCGCGTCGAGGTCGCCGGCTTGCGCTTCCTGAACATGCCCTGGAGCCCAATCGCGCAGGTGCGGCCGACCGCGGCGGGGCAGCGGACCTTGACCGACAGGCGGTTGCCCTTCTGCCGTGCCGGCCCTACCAGGCTTCCCTTGAGCAGCGAGAGCAGCTGGCCGTTGGTCAGCGCTCCGCCGCCGTTGCCTCCGCTGCCGCTGCCGCCCGTCCGAACCGCCACGGAAACGTTGTCGAAGCGGACGCTGGTGGTTCCGCCCCCGAGCGCGGTTCCGGCAACCGTCGAGCTGGTTTCCGTGGTGATCGAGATCGCGTAGACATGGCCGGCCCTGACCGGCACCGCCCTGTCCTTGCCGGTGAACCCGGAAGCCGAGCTCAGGGACTCCGTGAGGGGAACCGATTGGACGGACGCCGTCCTGTCGATCAGCGTCACCGCATAGGTCGCCTGAGGAGCCTGGTCGACCAGCGAGCCGGAGTCGAACTGCCGGTCCAAGCGCAGCGTGCCATCGCCGGCCCTCGCAACCGTGAAGTCGGGCGACTGAAGGGTAACCGTGGATTTGAACAGCGTGAGCAGGTTGACCGCGATCGTCGTGTTCGCCGCGATAGAGCCCGGCGGGTTTCCGTTTGCCCCGTCGTAGCCGCCGGAAGCGGTGCAGAACGTAGGCTGGCTGCAGCTCGCGTCGGTCACCTGCCAGCCTTGCGCGCTACCGCTGAAGGTGCTGCCGCCGGCCGGATAGGCGTCAGTCGCCGCCTGAGCCGGAGCGGCGACGAGGCAGACAACCATGGTCGCGATACAGCAGAGGGCTGGCCCCAGTCCCCGCCGTCCTCTCGTCGATCGCATCAAGTGTTCCTTTCGGTCACCCCCGCCATTCAGCGGGCTGTCCCGATCGGTACCCGCGCCAGTCGCCCGATCACCGGGAACTGGACGGATGCATGAGGACTGGAGGTGCCTGATGTCGGGTGGGAGGTGCCCTGATGTCTACAAATGGCCCGTGGCGAATCCGGTGCGGACTCGCGACAACGGCCCTGCCGCGGTCGTATGATCGGCGACTCTCCCGGGCGCGTAGCTCAGTGGGAGAGCGCTCGCCTCACACGCGAGAGGTCGCTGGTTCGAGCCCAGCCGCGCCCATAGGTCGAATCCCCAGCAATCGAGCGGGATTCGCACGCATCGAGGATAGCCGGCCTCCCCGGGTTGAGATGTGCCGCGAGCGGCAAGATAATATATCTCGTCACTGTATCTCGGATAAATCTTGGAATAGGGGTAGACACGTGCTAAGCTTGCCGCTATGAATGACGCGACTGCCCATAAGCCGAAGCGGGACAGAAGCCCCGCATACCCTGGGATTGACCTTGCACAAGCAATCGACCGCGCGAACGCCCTCTACGAAGCGGAGCGTAAGAACGCAGCACCTATCGAAGCTGTCCTTCATCATTGGGGATACTCACCAGGAAGTGGCCGAGGGCTTGTCACTCTCGCAGCTCTTAAACATTTTGGTTTGCTGATTGACGAAGGAAGTGGAGATCGGCGGCAAGCACGTCTTACTCCTCGCGCGTTGCGGATCATTCTCGATTCTCGGGACGATTCCGTGGAGCGTGGCCGGGCTATCAGGGAGGCCGCGCTTGAGCCCAAAATTCACCGGGAGCTTTGGAGGAAGTATGAGGGCGACTTGCCGTCCGACGCCACGCTCAAAACGTATTTGAGCCTTGAGAAGAGCTTCACGGATAGAGCGGTCCGCAATTTCATTCCACAGTTCCGGCGGACGGTGGCGTTCGCCGAGCTAGAGAACAGTCCTGACGAGATTGAAGCGCCCGAAGTCGATCCGATGGATCCTTCAACCGGAATGGGTAGCTCTACCGAGGGAGCACCGATCAATCCATCGCCCGCGCCGACCCCTGCGACGAACAGCGAGATTCGAAGCGTTCAGCTCCCGCTGTCAGGCACCTCCTGGGTTTCAGTTCAAGGCCCCTTCCCGCTGAGCGAGGCTTCATGGGCGCAGATGATTTCGATGCTCGAAGCTATGAAGCCCGGGCTTACAACTCCCGAGGACACAGACCGCCAAGATTCCGCCGGGTCAGAGCCCGAGTTCGAGCAGGCCTGACCCAGACGGTGCCCAGGATGATGACGCGCCGAGGGAAGAGACCGCTGGCGGCAACCGCGCAGCAGCGAACCATTATCTACGTCGATGGGTTCAACCTCTACTACGGCGCGCTGAAGGACCGGCCAAATCGCTGGCTTGACCTCGCGGCGCTCAGCCGCCACCTGCTCAAGCCGACCCACGAGATTGTCGGGATCAGGTACTTCACGGCGAAGGTCCAGCCACGGCCAGGAAACCCGCAGCAGGCCCAGAGACAGCAGGCCTATCTGCGCGCGCTGGCGACAATCCCTGATTTAAGCATTCACTTCGGGCACTTCCTCACACGCAAAGTCAACCGCCGCCTGGCGCGAGCGCCGAAACGCGGCTCCCCCAACCGGCTCGTCTGGAATACCGAGGAGAAGGGCTCGGATGTGAACTTGGCGAGCTATCTGCTAATCGACGGCTTTCGTGCCCGCTACGACATTGCGGTCGTGATCTCCAACGACAGCGATCTGAAAACTCCGGTCGAGTTCGTCCGGGGAGACCTGGGGGCGCCCGTAGGCATCCTCAACCCGCACAAGAACAGGAGCTGGGCTCTTTCACCGAGACAGCTCCCTAAGGGCTCGTTCTACAAGCCGATCCGCCCTGCGGCTCTGGCGGCCTCTCAGTTGCCCCAAACGCTTAAGGATGCCGACGGCACGGTCCACAAGCCGAAGGGCTGGTAAAAAGGCCCCCTGAAAGCGCAAGAGCCGCCCGAAGGCGGCTCCGCATCCCAGCCGCCGAAGCGAACTGGGGGGATGACGACAGTGTAGCTGCCACTGTTAACCAGCGTCAAACTTGCCAGCATCAAGCCCATTGTTGCCGACCACTGCCGGGCACCAGTGCCCAAAGCGGGCAGTATCGACCATAAAACTGCGGCAATCTGACTGCTCAGAGAATCGGCGGCGAGAGGTGCGTCATTCCGCTTGGGAATGCGAGTTTGTTGCCGCTTTTCTGCTCGCCAGAAGTGGGCCTCACACGCGAGAGGTCGCTGGTTCGAGCCCAGCCGCGCCCATTGGCCCTCCCTCAGTTCTGCTCGAGTACCGAGAGGAGGTTGCCGGCGGGGTCTTTGAACCAGGCGATCGGCGGGCCGTTGCCCCGGGAGATGCCGTTCTCGTCCTGATCGAAGTTGTCGTAGCGCTCGAAGCTGACGCCGCGCGCGGCCAGGTCGTCGACGACGGAGTCGATGTCGTCGACCTGGAAGTTGAGGATCGTGTAGGTGGCGGGGGTGAAGTCGGGTTTCAGGTAGACGAGCGTGTCGCGATCGCCGGCCAAGTTGAGGGAGAGCAGGCCATTCTGCTCGTCCATAACGGAGACATTCAAACCCAGGATCTCGCCGTAGAAGCGCTTCGCCCCGTCGAGGTCGTCGACGGCGAATCCGCTGAAGGCTTTGGCATCGGCAAGCATTTGCGATCCTTTCTTCGCTGATCCCTGCCTCTTCCGACTTTACCGATTGAGCTTGGGGATGAAGCGCTCGACGTGCTCGGCGATCGTACGGCGGACCCACTCCTGGGTCACGGCGTCGGCCATGCGGTAGCGACCGAGGAGCATCTTCTGGTCGGTGAGCGGGAGACCGGCGATCTCCCAACGCACCGCTAGACGCTCGAAGAGCAGCTCCGAGCGGCGTCGCCAGGCATCGTCCTGCGTGGTCGCCGCCGTCGCCGGGCCCTCGCCGAGCTTTGCGATCGTGCCCGCGCTCAGCGATTGCCGCAGGGAGAGGGTGTTGCCCTCCGCGTCGGTGTAGTCGATCGTCGACGTCTTCGGCGGCTGCCGTCGCTGCCTGCGCTTCGCCATCGATCCGAGTCTGCCACGGCACGGCGCCGGGCTCAATCGTCCTCGGACGGGGGGCGGCGGCCCCGCTTGCGCTCGCCGAGCTGGCGCTTCTGCTCGAGGCGGCGCCGGCGGGCGGCTCGGCTCGGCTTGGTCGGACGACGCCGGCGTGGGACCACGAGGCCCGCTGCGATCTTCTCCGCAAGCCGCTCCAGCGCCAGCTCCCGGTTGCGCGCCTGGCCGCGCGCCTCCTGGGCGACGGCCGTGACGAGCGGGCCGGCGCGCTTGAGCAGGCGCTCCCGCTGCGAGTCGTCGAGGGCGCTCGACGCTTGCACGTCGAATACGGCTTCGACCCGCGAGGCGGTGACGTTTGCGTGCTGCCCGCCGGGCCCGGAGGAGCGGCTGGCACGCAGCTCGACCTCCCCCAGGGGGATCGACAGCCGCTCGTCGATTCTCAGTGTCTCAGCCACCGGGCCACGGTAGCGAGGGACGTGTTACGCCAGCGCGTCGATCTTCGCCGCCAGCTCGAAGTCGGCCGTGGTGATGCCGCCCTCGGAGTGGGTCGAGAGGGACACCTTGACCGTGTCCCAGGAGACCTCCAGGTCGGGGTGGTGGCTCATCGCCTCGGCCGGTCCGACCAGGCTGTTGACGAAGTTCACCGAGCCGACGAAGTCGCCGCGCTCGAAGCTCTTGGCGATCGCGTCGCCGTCTCGCTTCCAGCCGGGATGCTCCGCGAGCCTCGCCTCGATCTCCGAATCGCCCAACGGCGCCATCGCCCCTATGCTTCCACAAGGCGACCGATTCGAAACATGGGCGACTCGCTTCCCACCCTCTGGCAGATCAACGTCTCGCACTACAGCGAGAAGGCGCGCTGGGCGCTGGCGTGGAAGGGCGTCGAGCACCGTCGCCGTGCGCCCATCCCAGGCGCCCACATGGCCGTTGCCCTCTGGCTCACCCGCGGCGCCCAATACACGTTTCCAGTGCTGAGCATCGACGGGCAGCGGATCGGCGACTCGACCGCGATCATCGCCGCGCTGGAGGAGCGCTACCCGGAGCCGCCTCTGTACCCGCCCGGCGCGGCCGAGCGCCGTCGGGCGCTCGAGCTGGAGGACTTCTTCGACGAAGAGCTCGGGCCTCACATCCGCCAGCTGGTCTGGTACGAACTGAGCCGGGACAGGGAGCGCTTCGCCTCGGTGCTGGAGCGCACCTCGCCGGCGCCGCTTGCCCGCTTCAGCCGCGCCGGCGTGAGTTTCGGGCGCGCCTTCACCGGCCTGCGCTTCGGTGCCCGCAGCGCCGAGACGGCCGAGCGCTCGCGGGCCAAGGTGCGGGCCGCCCTCGACCGGCTCGACGCCGAGCTCGAGGCGGCCGGCGGCGACTACCTCGTCGGCAACGCCTTCACGGTCGCCGACCTCACCGCCGCCTCGCTCTTCTATCCGCTGGTCGGCCCCGAGGGGGCGCCCCTGCCCCCAGACCAGCCGATGCCCGAGGGCTTCGTGAGCCTCCGCGAGGCGCTGCGCCAGCAGCGCGGATTCGAATGGGTCGCGGAGATGTTCCGCCGCCACCGCAAACCGGGCAAGTCCCCTGCCGCCGCGGGGTCTCCGGCCTAGGCTCGCTCAACCGCCGATCGGCGCGCGCGGGTTCGCGCCCCAGAACACCACGGTGCCGAGCATCCCGATGATGTGGACGAGGATGATGTTGACGACCATCGATTTCGCGGTCGCCGTCCCCACGCCCACCGGCCCGCCGGAGGCCGTGTAGCCGTAGTAGCAGCCGACCAGCACGATCGTGGTCGCCATCGCCATTCCCTTGGTCAGGCTGAAGATCAAGTCCAAAGGGTCCTGGAACATCCAGAAGATCAGCAGGTAGCCACCCGAGGAGACGTCGCCGATCTGTTCGACCACCGCCAGATAGCTGGCGAAGTAGACGACTCCGATCCCAACCAGATAGAGGAACGGGAGGGCGATCCAGGCGCCGAGCAGCCGCGTCGCCGCGAGGAAGGTCACCGGCGGGATCCCCATCACCTCGAGCGCGTCGATCTCGTCAGAGATCCGCATCGCCCCCAGCTCGGCGACGATCCCGGTGCCGACCTTGGCCGAGAGGATGTAGCCGAACGCGTACGGCAGCCCCTCGCGCAGGTCGCAGTAGGCGGAGAAGAGACCGGCCAGGGAGGGGGCGCCGATGGAGCGGTTGAAGTAGGCGCCTATCACGCCGCACTGGAGGCCGAGGATGAAGACGAAGGCCCAGATGATCAGCGCCGAGCCGAGGACCAGTATCCCCGCCTGGCGCAGGCTCTCGCCGAAGAACTGCATGACGCGCCCCGAGTAGACGAGGCCGGCGACCCGCGAGCCAAAGCGGGCCATCTCACCGAACGAGTCGAGCCAGCCACGCGGGACGTCGAGCCAGCCGGTCACCGTATGGCCTGCAGTTCGGGGTTGGAGGCGAGCAGGACGGCGGTGAAGACGTAGAGGAAGAAGAAGACCCCCATGAAGGCGATCACCACAGCCTGGTTGACCGCGCGCCCGACCCCGGCGGCACCGCCTGAGGCAGTCATCCCCTTGTAGCAGCAGACGACGGCGATGATCCCCCCGAACAGCGTGCACATCAGCACCGAGCCCCAGATGTCGGTGACCACGGCATTGCTGAAGAGCGTCGCGAAGAAGCCACCCAGCGGCTGGCCATAGAGCAGCGAGGCGACGATCCCGGCGGTGAGGCCGAAGACGATCGCGAATACGTCCAGCAGGCCGGTGATCACGATCAGTGCCAGAAAGCGGGGTACGACCAGGTTCTTGATCGGGTCGACGCCGAGCACCTGCAGGGCGTCGAGCTCCTCGCGGATCTTGCGGGCGCCGAGGTCGGCGGTGATCGCGGTGCCGGCGACGCCGGCGACGACCGCCGCGGTCACGATCGGCCCGATGAAGCGGACCGCGGTGACGACGAAGAAGCCGCCCAGCCGGTCCAGCGCCCCGAACAGGTCGAGCACGCCCGCGGCTTGCAGGCCGGGCGCGCCGAGGCAGAGCGCGAAGGTCGACACGGTCATCGGGAACCAGGAGAGCTTGAGCACGAAGAGGAACTGCCCGACAAGCTCCTCGCCGTACGGATAGGGCGGCTTCACCGCGGAGACGATCGTTCGCGCGGTGAGGATCACCAGTTCGCCCGCCTGCTCGAAGAACGACTTGGCGGGCAGCAGCGCCCGCGCTACAGCTTGCGCCGCCACCAGCTCATCGCCCGCTCGAGCGGGCCGGCGCCAGGCTCAGCCGTTCCCGATTGCACGCCGGTGCTTGCCGTCTGGCGGCGCTGAACCCTTTCGCGCCCCACCTGCCGCGCCCGCTGCTCGGCCGCCCTCTGAGCTTCGGAGAGCTGGGCGATCAGCGTGTCCCGCGTCTGCTCCAGCTCCTCGACCCCGGCGACATGGGCACTGGCCCGGCGCGGCGCGGTCGGCAGGTCGCGCGGCAGGTCGCGCGGGTAGGCGGCCAGCTCCGCCTCGAGCCGGGCGATCTGCCGCCGCAGCTCGTGGCGCACCTCGATCGCCTCGCCCTCCTCCGCCAGGTCGGGTAGGTCCGGCGGCGGCTCCGGCGGAGCCTCGTCCAGCGCTCCGGGCATGCTCGCGCAGGCCGATGCGACGATCGCCAGCTCGCGTGGGCTGAGGCCGGCGTCGTGAGCGCGCCGCAGCGCTTCGGTCGCGATCTCCTCGAGCTGTGCGGCCGGCTCGATCCCCTCCGCGACGAAAGTGCCCTGCCCCTGCCGGCTGACGACCAGGCCCCCCTCCTCGAGCCCGGCATAGACGGCCCGCACCGTGTTGACGTTGACCCCTGCCCAATCGGAGAGGCGGCGGAAGCTCGGCAGCCGTTCGCCGGAGGCGAGGCGACCGGTGGCGATCAGCGCCCGCAGCCGCCAGGTCAGCTGCAGCCCGACCGGGACCTCGTCGGTCGGGTCGATCGAGAACGGATTCGGCTCTCGTTGCGTCGCCTGCTGTGCCATCTGAGCGACACAGTAGACAAGACCAGTGTGCTAGTCAACTAGCACAGCTAGAAACGGGGGCCACGCCGGCCGAGGCACGCGCCTCGCGGGGTGAGTGTCGTGCCGCGGACCGAAGCTTCCGCGGCACGACGACGCCGCAGAGCCCGCCCGTCCACCCGCCGCCGCTCGCCCCGGGTTTTGTGTCTCTGCGGTACACAACGGGGGAAGCGCTCAGCAGAAGGCCGTAACTGTGGCCGACCCGGCCAGGTAGGCCACAGGCCGCGGACTGGCTGGCGCTGCGCACCGAGATCGTCGAACCGAGCCGAATCCCCTCGCCGGGCTTGTAAACGTGCTGCACCCGGTAGCGATAGTCGGCACGCAAGCGGTTACGCGGGACCACCTCGACCAGTTCGCCGACGATTGCCGCATCCGCCCGGCGCAGTGCTTCGGCGGGCACCATCTGGGCGCAAGAGCAGGCCTGGGCGCCCGCGGTGAAGACCAGCGGAGCACCCAGGACGACGATTGCCGCAACTGCAAGGCGCCTCACTCCCACCTAGCCACTGTAGAGAGAAACGCCGGAATTCACAAACTCTGCAAGCCCTCGACGGGCCTATTTCCCCCGATATACGTGGGTTTTCGGCCCACCCGACGGGGTTACGGGGTCAAGACGATCTTGAGAGCTTCGCGGTTGTCGTAGAGCTCGTAGGCCTCGGCGGCTTGGTCGAGCTTCATGTGATGGGTGACGAGCGGCGAGGGATCGAGCTTGCCCGCCTCGATCAGGGCCAGGACGCGGTCGACGTGGGCGATCACGTTGGCGAGGCCGAGCCGCAGGGTGAGGCCCTTGAGCCAGGCCAGGCCGAGGGGAACCTCGCCCTGGCCTGCGTAGGCGCCGATCCCGGACACCGTGCCGGCGTCCCGAGCGAGGCTGACCGCCATCGCGAGGGGCCCCGGATCGCCGACGGCGTCGACGACGACATCGACGCCGCGGCCCTCGGTGGCCCTTCGCACCGCGCGCTTCGGGTCGTCCTCGGTGAGGTGGAGGGGGACGGCGCCGAACCGCTCCGCCATCGCCAGGCGGGCCTCGACCGAGTCGATCGCGAAGACCCGGGTCGCTCCGGAGGCCGCCGCCGCCTGCACCGCGCAGAGGCCGACCGGGCCGAGGCCGAGCACGGCGACCGTGTCGCCGGCCCGCGTTCCCGCATGGGCGACGGCGTGGTAGCCGGTGCCCATCACGTCGCCGGCGAACAGCGCCACCTCGTCGGACATCCCCTCGGGGACCCGCCGCAGGGTCAGGTTGGCACGCGGCACCAGCAGCAGCTCGGCCTGGGCGCCCTGCAGGTCGCCCAGCTTCGAGCCGTGACCGAAGGTGCGTCCCCGCTCGCAGCGGTGATAGTCGCTGCGCAGGCAGGCGGCACAGGTGGCGCAGGCGGTGTGGAAACAGCCGAGCACCCGGTCGCCGGTGTCGACCCGCTCGACGTCGGGCCCCGCGGCGAGCACCGTGCCGACGAACTCGTGCCCGATCGTGAAGCCGGGCTCGACCGGCACCCGCCCGTGGTAGATGTGGAGGTCGGAGCCGCAGATCCCGCTCGCCTCGACCCGCACCAGCGCGTCGTCGGCGGCGCCGATCTGGGGGTCTGGCTTCTCTTCGATCCGGACGTCCTCCGGCGCCTGGAAGGTGACCGCGCGCATGCGGGTGAACGGTATCGCGCGCCGGCAACCGTCTAGCCGCCGCTGACGCCGGCGACCTGGAAGCGACCGACGTCGACGCCGGGGCTGGCGGTCTCGGCGATCCGCGCTTCCAGCGACAGCTCGCGCTCGAAGTCGGCCTCCTCGCCGTGGCGGAAGGAGACGTCTTTGCCCTCGAGCAACTCGATGAAGACCTCGACGAAGCGCGCGTCGAGTTGCTTGCCGGCCACACGCCGCAGCTCCTGGATCGCCTCGTAGCTGGAGGTGGGCGTGCGGTAGGAGTCGCGGGCGGTCATCACGTCATAGGTGTCGGCGACCGAGATGATCCGCGCCAGCTCGGGGATGGCGTCGCCCTCCAGCCCCCGTGGATAGCCCTTGCCGTCGATCCGCTCATGGTGGGCGAGGATGATCTCGGCGACAGGGCCATAGCCGTCCAGTGAGGAGACCACCCGGGCGCCCTGCTGGGGATGGCGACGGATCAGCATCCAGTCTTCGTCGGTCAGCGGCACGTTCGCCTTCAGAATCCGGTCGGGCAGGATGAACTTGCCGATGTCGTGGAGCAGCGCCGCGATGTGGACCAGCTCCTCCTCCCGCCGTGAGAAGCCGGCTCGCTGCGCGATCGCCCGCGAGTAGCGCGCCACCGCGGCGCTGTGGCGGGCGGTCATCTGGTCCCGCAGGTCGAGCGTGCGCAGCAACGCGCTCAACATCCCGACCTGGAAGCTGGCCAGCTGCTTGGTCCGTACCTCCAGCTCCTCCGCCCGCTCCTGTGACTTGAGCAGGGCGCCGAGGAGGTACTGGAAGGTGACCAGCACGATGCCGAAGAGGGCGACCCCGGCAAGGCCGATTTCGTTGTAGATGAAGGCGACGCCGACGGCCATCAGCGCCGCCGCCAGCTCGGAGGGAAGCAACGGGATCAGCGCCGTGCGGACCTTCGCGACGAAGGAGCTTCGCTCCAAGTAACAGGCATCGGCGGCGATCATCGTGAAGTTCATCGCCAGCGCGGCGAGGAAGGCCCCGAAGACGAGGACGTAGAAGGCGGGATCGTCAGCGGTGATCTGCGTGGCGTCGACGACTTCGTGGAAGCCGATCCCGACGAGGAGCGGGAAGGACATGTAGGTCAGCAAGTTGACGAGGAGGTCGTGCGAGCTTTCCCGGAAGCGCAGCCAGCCGGCCAGGATCGAGACGGCGCCGATGATCGCCGCCGGGGCCCCGCCGAGGAAGACCATGGCGAGGACGAGCGCCAGGAAGTTGCCCGAGATCTTCAGGCGCGATTCCGTCTGGATCGACATCACGTCGCTGAAGACCGAGAACCCGAGCAGGATGCCGAACAACGCGAGGTCCCAGTTGCCGCGCGACGCACGCCAGATCGCGATCCCGACCACCCCGGCGAGAGCACCCAATAGCAGGGCGCGATTCAACCGTGTGGGCCGCTCGTTTTCCATGGGATCACGCTTGGGCCGGTGCCACGTCCAGCCCCAGCCTGGAATTTTCTCGCCGGCGCGGCGATTCCTGCGACTGGCAGCCGAGCTTGCAGCAACAGCAACCTGCGGGATCAAGGTAATCGCTAGCCAGGCCCCCGGCAACCCGGCTAGATCACCTGGCCAATACCTTGCAATCCACGTAAAAAGCGTTGAAATGGCCTAGAACGCACGAAAGGCGCCATAGGCGCCCTTCGAACTGACAAGCGAAACGCCTAAGGAGCGCTCGCCTTATCTTGAAGATCTCTACTTTTTGTAGCCCATGCGCTCTATCCCTTCGTCGAAGCCCGCACTGGAATCTCGCGATGCTCGAGCGAGACCGTGTTCAACTTGCTGGCAAGGTTGTAGCACAACTTAGCGGAAACCTGTGCATCTGCAAGGAAACTTGTGCATAAACACGTAGGATCTTCTCCCAAGTAATGAGTAATCCACGCCTACGCGATCCGCTGCGGCGTCCAGCTTTCCGCCGCCTCGCGACCTCCTACGCGGTCAACGAGATGGGCGACTGGCTGGGCATCGTCGCCCTCTCGGTGCTCGTCTTCGAGCTGACCGACAGCGCTCTGGCCACCGCGCTGCTCTTCGTGGGCACCGGCTTCCTGCCGGCCCTGCTGACCCCGTTCTTCGTCGCCCGGCTGGAGCGCCCGCCCCCGCGCTTCGTGCTGCCGGCGATCTACGCAGGCGAGGCGGCGGCCTTCGGCGCCCTGGCTCTGCTTGCCGACCATTTCTCACTGCCTGCCGTCGTCGCCGTGGCGACGATCGACGGCGCCCTCGCCCTCACGGCCAGGACGCTGACCCGCGCGGTCACCGCGGCGATGCTCGAGCCCGAGGGTGAGCTGCGAGCCGGCAACGCGATCCTCAACGTCGCCTTCACCGGCGGAGCCGCGGTGGGCCCGGCGCTGGCCGGCGGCGTGGTCGCCGCCTTCGGCGTCCAGTCGGCCTTGCTCCTGGACGCGGTCTCCTTCTACGCGATTGCCTGGATCCTGCTGATGGCGAAGCCGCTGCCCCAGGCCGAGCCCGAGCCCGGCCGGTTGCGCGAGCAAGTGGGCGCCGGCCTCGGCTACATACGCGGCAGCACCACGCTGAGGCGCCTGCTCGGAGCGCAGGCCGCGGCGTTCGTCTTCTTCTCCGCCGTGATCCCGATCGAGGTGATCTACGCGAAGGAAACGCTGGGAGCGGGCGACACCGGCTACGGCCTGATGCTCGGCAGCTGGGGAAGCGGAATGGTGCTGGGCAGCATCGTCTTCGCCACCCTGAGACGAGCGCCGCTTCCGCTGCTGCTGTTCTTCAGCACCCTGGCGATCGGCGCCGGCTACCTGGGCATGGCCGGCGCGCAGACCCTGGCGGTCGCCTGCGTGGCCTCCGCCATCGGTGGAGCGGGAAACGGCGTGCAATGGGTTGCAGTGATCAGCGCAGTTCAGGAGCTGACCACCGCGCCGATGCAGGCGCGGGTGGTCAGTGTCCTCGAATCGATCGGCTCGGCGACCCCGGGGCTCGGCTACCTCCTCGGCGGCCTGATCGCCACCGGCTACGACCCGCGCGCCACCTTCGTCGTCGCCGGCGTCGGCGTCGTTGCGATCGCGACGATCTCCGCTCCTCTGCTCGGGACGAAATGGCCTGAAAGCAGGGAGAAAGCAGCTCTGGACGAGCGTCCATCGGCGCTTGACGCCGGACAGGAGATTATGGTGGAGTTGATTCCAGTAGGGAGTGGGTTCGCCCGGCGGGACGGCGGAAGTCCCATCCAGTCCAAAGCGGAGGTCAAGCGTTGAAAAGGCTAGGCACGGTGCTGGCAGCAGCAACGATGGTGGCGATGGCGGCGCTCGGCCTCGCCTCATGCGGCGGCTCGGGTGGCAAGGAAGGCGGCACCCTGACGGGAACCTACGCCTCCTTCCCCGACTACCTGGATCCGGCGCTCTCCTACACCCAGGAAGGCTGGACGGCGATGTACGACACCTACATCCCGCTGCTGACCTACGCCCGCGCCAACGGCAAGGCGGGCAGCGAGATCGTCCCGGGCCTCGCAAAGAGCCTGCCCAGGATCAGCAACGGCGGCAAGACCTACACGCTGGAGCTGCGCAAGGGCCTCAAGTACTCCGACGGAACCCCGGTGAAAGCCTCCGACTTCACCCACGCGGTCGAACGCACGATCAAGCTCAACTCGGGCGGCTCGCCCTTCTACACGGCGGCGATCGTGGGGGCGGAAAAGTTCCAGGAAACCAAGTCGGGCGGCATCCCGGGGATCAAGACGAACGACAAGACCGGCGAGATCGTCGTCGAGCTCAACCGGCCGCGCGGCACCTTCACCAACGAGCTGGGGATGATGTTCGTCGCACCGGTGCCAGCCGGAACTCCGATGAAGAACCTCTCCGGGGACCCGCCGCCGGCGACCGGGCCCTACGAGATCGTCAGCTCCGACCCGGGCCGCGGCTGGACCTACGAACGCAACCCGCAGTGGGAGAAGAACAACGCGAAGCTGATGCCCGACCTGCCAAGCGGCCACGTCGACAAGATCGAGATCACGGTCGTCCGCAACGACTCCACCCAGGTCAACGAAGTCGAACAGGGCAGCTCCGACTGGATGCAGGCCCTCGTCCCGACCGATCGCTACGCCGAGGTGAAGGGCAAATACGAGGGCACCCAGTTCAGGGTCGAGCCGACGATCAGCAACTACTACTTCTGGATGAACACCACGAGGCCGCCGTTCGACGACCTCAAAGTGCGCCAGGCGGTCAACTACGCGGTCAACCGCGACGCCCTGGAACGGATCTACGCCGGCTCCCTGAAAGGAATCCAGCAGATCCTGCCGCCGGGCATGCCCGGTTACAAGAAGCTCGAGCTCTACCCGTACGACATGGCGAAAGCGAAGAAGCTGATCGCCGAAGCGAACCCGAGCGACCGCGACATCACCGTCTGGACCGACGACGAACCCGGCCAGGACGAAGCGGGCGCCTACTACCAGGACGTGCTGAAAAAGCTCGGCTTCGACGCCAAGCTGAAAGTCATCAACGCCGACAACTACTTCACGATCATCGGCAACCAGACGACGCCGGACCTCGATACCGGCTGGGTCGACTGGTTCGAGGACTACCCACATCCCAACGACTTCTTCCAGCCCCTGCTGTCCGGCGAAAGCATCCTGCCGACCAACAACGGCAACTTCGCCGAAATCGACGACCCGGCGCTGAACGCGAAGATCCGGAAGCTCGGCGAAGAAGAATTCGGTCCCAAACAGGAAGCCGAATACGCCGCCCTCGACCGGGAATACATGGAACAGGCGCCATGGGCGCCCTACGGGACGCGGACGCTGTCGACCTTCGTCTCCAGCGCGATCGACCTCGACAAGGTGATCTTCAACCCCACCTTCGGGCACTCCCTGGCCAGCTTCCAGTTCAAGTAGCCGCTGGCGGCTGCTTCACAATAGGGCGGTGGCCTCCGAGTCCCACCCAGCGCCGGCGGCCGCCGCGCCGACGGGCCGCAGCCCGTGGCGACTCGCCCTGGGACGGCTGCGGCGAAACCGGGTCGCACTCGCCTTCCTGGCCCTCTTCGTCCTGATCGCCCTCTTCGTCCTCGCGGCGCCGCTCTGGGCCAACCACGTCGCCGGCACCGGCCCTAACACCACCCACACGCTGGAAAAGATCGAAGTCGACGGCGAAAAGAGGGAAGTCGTCAATCGCGAAGGCAAGCCGATCGGGCCGGTCTGGTTTGGCGCCGGCGGCAGGTTCTTCCTCGGCGCCGACGGCCGACTCGGCCGCGACGAGATGGTGCGACTGATGTACGGGGGGCGCACCTCTCTCTTCATAAGCCTCGTCGCGGCGGGGCTGACGACGCTGCTCTCGATTGCGCTGGGGCTGCTGGCCGGCTACTACCGTGGCTGGACCGACTCGGTGATCTCGCGCGCCATGGACGTGATCTGGGCCTTCCCGGTGCTGCTGCTCGGCATCGCCCTGGGCACGGCGCTGGCGGTGGGCGGGCTTCAGCTCGGGCCGATCTCGATCTCGGGCAGCTCGATCTGGATCCCGATCCTGATCATCGGCGTCGTCTATACGCCGTACATGGCACGACCGCTCCGGGGCGAGGTGCTGGCGCTCCGCGAGAAGGAGTTCGTCGAGGCCGCCGTCGCCCAGGGGGCGGGTCCGCTGCGGGTGATGCTCGGGGAGCTGCTGCCCAACCTCTGGTCGACGATCATCGTCTTCTTCACTCTCAACATCGCCAACAACATGCTGCTCGAGGCGGCGCTCTCCTTCCTCGGCGCCGGCGTCCAGCCGCCCAATTCCTCCTGGGGGACGATGATTTCCACCGGCTTCGACGTGATCTCCAGCGAGCCACTGCTCTCCGTCCTGCCTGGCACGATGATCCTGCTGACCGTGCTCTCGCTGAATGTCTTCGGCGACGGTTTGCGCGACGCCCTCGACCCGAAATCGAAGCTGCGGCTCGAGGCTCACGCCGGTCTCGCCGAGCCCGAGGGCACCCCCGTCTGATGGGCCGCTTCGTCGTCCGCCGGCTGCTGGGAATGATCCTCGTGCTGTTCGCGATCTCGGTGCTGGTCTTCCTGATCTTCAACGTGATCCCCAACTCCGACCCGGCGCAACGGATGGCGGGAAAGGTCGCGACCCCGGCGCTGGTGCGCAGCATCACCGAAGAATGGGGCTTCGACGACCCGCTGCCGCAGCAGTACCTGACCACGATGGAGAAGATCTTCAGCGGCGACCTGATCTCCTACAGCGATCAGCGCGACGTCGACGAAGAGATCGTCAAGGGTCTCCCCGCGACCTTCTCGCTCTGCATCGGCGCCGCGGTGATCTGGATGTTCTTCGGCATCGTCTTCGGCTACCTCTCGGCGGTCCGCGCCGGCGGCCTCACCGACCGGTTGCTGACGATCCTGGCGATGATCGGCATCTCGATGCCGGTATTCACGCTCGCGTCGATCTTCCTCATCTACCTCACCTACAAGACCCAGCTCTTCCCCTCCGGCGGCTACGTCGGCCTGACCGAAGACCCGTTCGATTGGGCCTACCACCTGGTCCTGCCGTGGACGACGCTGGCAATCCTCTACGTCGGCTTCTACAGCCGCGTGCTGCGCTCCAACATGCTCGACGCGATGAGCGGGGACTACGTGCGCACGGCGCGGGCAAAGGGCCTGAGCGAGCGCCGGGTCATGGTTCGCCACGTGCTGCGCAACTCGCTGATCCCCGTCGTGACCCTCTTCGGACTCGATTTCGGCGCGACGGTAGGCGGCGGCGCGATCCTCACCGAAGCGATCTTCAGCCTCAACGGCGTCGGCGACTACGCCTTCGAATCGACGACCAACCTCGACCTGCCGCCGATCATGGCGATCACGCTCTTCGGCGCCTTCTTCGTCGTCCTCTTCAACACCCTCGTCGACATCGCCTACGCCTATCTCGATCCGCGCGTGAGGCTGGGGAGCTCGGCGCAATGACGTCGGCGCCGCTGCTTCATGTGAAGGGTCTGCGGGTCGGGTTCGCAACCGAAGGCGGAGAGCTGCAGGCGGTCGACGGCGTCTCCTTCGACCTCGCCCCCGGGGAAGTGCTGGCGATCGTCGGCGAGTCGGGATCGGGCAAGAGCGTCACCGCGCAGACGATCATCGGCCTCACCCGCTCCCCAAACGCGCGAATCGAGGGGTCGGTGCGGCTGCGCGACACGGAGCTCATGAACGCAAGCGAGGCGGAGCTGCGCCGGTTCCGGGGTGAGCAGATCGCGATGGTCTTCCAGGACCCGATGACCTCACTCAACCCGGTCTACCGCGTCGGCGATCAGATCGTCGAGGCGATCCGGGCACACCGCGAGAAGATGAGTAACGCCGAGGCCAGGAAGCTGGCAGTCGAGATGCTGGGCTCGGTTGGAATCCCGGAGCCCGCGCGGCGCGTCGACGACTACCCGCATGAGTTCTCCGGCGGGATGCGGCAGCGGGCGATGATCGCGATGGCGTTGGCGTTGGCGCCGGACGTACTGATCGCCGACGAGCCCACCACCGCGCTCGACGTAACGATCCAGGCGCAGATCCTCGATCTCCTCGGCGGACTCAACCGGGAGCGGAACCTGGCGACGATCCTGATCACCCACGACCTCGGCGTCGTCGCCGAGGTCGCCGACCGAGTGCTGGTGATGTACGCGGGGCGGGTGGTCGAGGAGGGAACGCTGGACCAGATCTTCTACGACCCCCAGCACCCCTACACCTGGGGCCTGCTCGGCTCGCTGACCCGGCTCGACCGGCCGCGACCCAAGCGGCTGCCCCAGATTCGCGGCGCGCCACCGTCGCTGCTCGATCTGCCGACGGGCTGCTCCTTCCGGCCGCGCTGCCCGCATGCGTTCGATCGTTGCACCGAGTTGCCGGACCTGGCCGCGCGCCTGGAGGAGGCCTCAGAGCACCGCGATCGCTGCTGGCTGACCCCCGAGCAGAAGCGTGAGGAGCGAGGCGTCGAGGGGCGGATAGGCCTCGAGGAGCCGGCGTGAGCGGCGTGGGCGAGCCGCTGCTCGAGGTCACCGACCTCGTCAAGCACTTTCCGGTCAAGCGCGGGCTGCTAGTCGATCGCGAGGTCGATCGGGTGCGGGCGGTCGACGGCGTCAGCTTCGGTGTCGCCCAGGGCGAGACGCTGGGCCTCGTCGGCGAGTCGGGCAGCGGCAAGTCGACCCTCTGCCGGGTCGTGCTGCAACTGCTGAAGCCGACTTCGGGCTCGGTTCGCTTCGAGGGCGAGGAGATCGCCGGACTGTCGCGCCGCCGGATGCGGCCGCTGCGGCGCGAGATGCAGATGATCTTCCAGGACCCCTACGCTTCGCTCAACCCGCGCAAGCGGGTCGGCCAGATCGTCGGCGAGCCGCTGCGGTTGCAGGGCCGCGCCTCCGGCGCCGAACTGCGACGCCGGGTGCAGGAACTGCTGGAGCGGGTTGGGCTCGCGCCCGAGCACTACGGGCGCTACCCGCACGAGTTCTCCGGCGGGCAGCGTCAGCGGGTCGGCATCGCCCGGGCCCTGGCCCTGCGACCGAAGCTGATCGTCGCCGACGAGCCGGTCTCGGCGCTCGACGTCTCGATCCGCGCCCAGATCGTCAACCTGCTCGACGATCTCCAAGACGAGTTCGGACTCACCTACGTCTTCGTCGCCCACGACATCGGCGTCGTCCGCCATATCTCGGACCGGATCGCCGTCATGCACGACGGCAAGATTGTCGAGCAGGGGCCGGCGGACCGGGTCTGCGAACAGCCGGCCGACCCGTATACGAAGACGCTGCTCGCCGCTGTCCCGGTTCCCGACCCGCGCGAGAGCCGGGCGCAGCGGACGGGAACCGCGCAACCGTAGGCGCAGCCGGCGGCAGCTCGCTGCACGCGCCCGGCACACTGTCGAGACGTGACCCTCCCGCTGACCCCGCCGATCAAGCCGCAGCTGGCGCTGACTCGCAAAGAGCTGCCGCGCGGCGAGGAGTGGGCCTACGAGCAGAAGCTGGACGGCTTCCGCGCGATCGTCTTCGTCGACGGCGACGACGCCTACATCCAGTCGCGCGGCGGCAAAGACCTGACCCGCTATTTCCCCGAGCTGAGCTTCACGCCGGGGCGCTACGTGCTCGACGGCGAGCTTGTCATCCGCGACGCCGCCGGCAGCCTCGAATTCGACGCGCTGCAGGAACGCATCCACCCCGCCGCATCGCGGATCGCCCTGTTGTCGAAGGAGATCCCGGCCGGCTACATAGCCTTCGACCTGCTCGCCGAGGGGGACGAGGCGCTGCTGAAGACGCCGTTCGGCGATCGCCGCGACCGGCTCGTCGCGCTGGCAGAGCAGACTGGCGTCGAGCTGTCGAAGCTGAGCCCCGATCCGGAGCAAGCCGAGCAATGGCTTCGCAAGACTGAGGGGACGATGGCCAAGCAGCTCGACGCTCTCTATATCCCCGGCAAACGTAAAGGCATGGCAAAGGTCAAGCGCGAGCGCGAGATCGACTGCGTGGTCATGGGCTGGCGGCCGGGCAAAGAGGAGGGCACGGTTGGCTCGCTGATCCTTGGCCTCTACGACGGTGACGAGCTGCGATCAGTCGGTCACATCTCCGGCTTCAGCATGGAGGCCAAACGCAACCTTCGCAAGCTATTGGCCCCACTTGAGACCGGCGACAGCGGCACCGCTGAGCCAAGTCGGTGGACCGGTGGGCGCGACCTCGAGTGGGTCGCCCTACGCCCAGAGCTGGTGATCGAAGTGGGCTACGACCATGCGGCTACGGGGCGCATTCGCCACGGCGCACGCTTCCGCCGCTTCCGCGACGACAAAGACCCACGCGAGTGCACCTTCGATCTTCTCGACGAAGGATGATCTAGAAGAGCGAATCCTGGGCGGGTTGGGAAGGGACGAGGGGTCCTCCCGCCGGACTCGCGGCCGGCACGGAACGCCCATTCGGGCTCGGAGGTTGGCCGGCCGGCCGCTCTGAGTATCCGCCCGTCGGGAGGACCCCCCGTCCCTTCCTGCCGGATCGCGTTCTTCCCCAGCCGCGAACTGCCCTGGTGGCGCGGGAGCGTTGCTCGGGGCGCATGTACGCACGACCGTTCGAATAGAGCTGTTCGTATTTCGGCAGGAGGTCCGGGCGTTTGGCCTCCAGCCAGGCGAAAAAGACGTCTTTCACCTCGTCGCGCAGGTGGAGGGCTACGCCGCCGAGGAAGGTGGCTCCCGCCTCACGCGCCCGGTCGACTATCGGCTGGACCTGCTCGGGGTCGTCGTTGATGCCCGGCATCAGGGGGGCGATCAGGACTCCGGAGTCGATGCCGCGGCTGCGCAGCTCTGCTACCGCGTCGAGGCGGGCGGCGGGACTGGGCGTGTGCGGCTCGGTGGCGCGCCAGGCCTCCTCGTCGAGGGTGGGGACGGAGAGGTTGACCGAGACCGGCAGCCGTTTCGCCATCCGCTCGAAGAGGTCGATGTCGCGCAGCGCCAGCGGCGACTTGGTCAGCACCGAGACCGGGGTGTCGGCCGCTTCCAGCGCCGCCAGGATCTCCGGCATCATCCGGTAGCGGCTCTCAACCCACTGGTAGGGATCGGTGTTCGTCCCCAATGCCACCAGCTCGCGCTTCCAGCTCGGCCGCACCAGCTCCGCCCGCAGCAGCTCCGGCACGTTGACCTTGACCACGATCTCGCGCTCGAAGTCCCGCCCGGCGTTCATGTCGAGATAGGTGTGCGTCCGCCTCGCGAAGCAGAAAACGCAGGCATGGGTGCACCCCCTGTACGGGTTGACCGTGTAGCTGAAGCCGTAGCGACCACCCGGCACGTGGTTCAGCGCCGAGCGGGCGCGCACCTCGTGGAAGTTGATTCCCATGGCCTCCGGCGCGTCGAACGTGCGCACGACGGTGCCGTCGCCGACACCCGGCAGACGCATGTCGTTCTCGACTCGCTGTCCGTCCCAGCGCATACGAACACATGTTCGCATACGCCCAAGACGGCCAAATGGAAGGATTTGGGGGTCTATCGACCCCCAAATCCTTCCTAATCGTTCTCGGCTAGAGGCTGGAGCCCGTCTCCTCGCGCTTGAACTGCTCTAGCTGGTCGAGGGCTTTGGCGCGCGCTTTCGATCGCAGCGGCGGAAGCAGGGCAACCAGGTTGCCGGTGGGCCCAAGCGCCTGCTTGGCCCAGCGGCGGAAGTCGAAATCGTCGACGTGATCGGCGATCAGGCCGTCGGCAAAGCGGAACTTCGCCTCGATGTCGTTGACCACCGGGCGGCCGGTCGAGAACGTGTAACGGGCGATCCAGTGGGCCGAGCCCGACGCCTTGTCAGCCTCGTGCTCGTGCAGCTCGATCTTCAGATCGGTGGCGCGGCTGGTCAGCATTCGCCACATCGCGCCGATGTCGGCGCCCTGGAGATCGCCGAAGGCCGGATCGCAAAAATGGGCGTTGGGCGCGTAGCAGGCGGTCATCGCCGCGCCGTTGCACTGGCCGAACGCCTCGTAGAAGCGCTCGATCAGCTCGCGACTTGCGTCTCCTTCCACGCATCAACCCTAGTCGCTCCCGCCGGGCCGACGGGAAGTTAAGGCAGCTTGCCCTCGATCACGTAGCGCAGCACGTCGACGACCTGCTCCGCGGTGCGTGCCGTCCCCTGGGCAGCACGGTCGACCTCCTTCAGCGCGTGGTCGAACTCGGCGTCGTGCAGAGTGAGGTACGGCTTGCCGAGGGCGGCGGCGTAGCCGGCGTCGAAGGCGGCGTTCCACTGGCGGTATTTGTCGCCGAAGCGGACGACGACGACATCGGCGTCGCGGATCAGCGTCTGGGTGCGGATCGCGTTGACGCCCGCGCCCTTGTGGTCGCGCCAGAACGGCTCGCTCTCCTCCCCCAGCGTACCGACGCCGGCGTCGTCGGAGGCGGCGTGGTCGGTGACCGGCGCCGAGAAGGAGACGGGAAGCTCGGCATCCCGCCCCGTCCTCGATCCGCTCACGCCAGTCGGAGTGGATCTCGCCGGCGAGGTAGACGTTCCAAGTGCGCTCGCTCACGGCGAGCCGGTCTCCTCGAAGTGCTTGCTCAGCATCGTCACCTGGCCCTGGTAGTTCGAGCCCAGCGCCTCGCCGTATAGCCGCTCGGCCGGGGCACTGGTGCGCTCCAGCGCCAGCTTGCAGACCGGCTGGCGGTGCTCGACCATGAAGGAGACGTCACGCGCCCGCACCTCGAGGGCGGCGCGGCTGCCGTGGCGGCCGCCGACCGGGTCGTAGCCGAAGCCGGGGTCGAAGAAGCCGGCGTAGTGGGTGCGCAGCTCGCCCGCGGTCGGGTCGTAAGCCATCATCTCGGCGGCGATCTGGGGCGGGATGCAGACTCCCTCCGCCGAGAGCAGCAGGTAGAAGATCTCCGGCTCGAGCACGATCCGCCCGCCCGGCTCGGGGTAGACCGGATCCCAGTAGTCGGTCCAGCGATAGGCGCGGATGCGCGAGAGGTCGATCGGGAGGCTGTTCTTCTTGGCCCGGTAGCCGACGATCCGGTCGCTGGGGCCAGAGAGGTCGACGCTGAGGAAGAGGCCGTCCGCCAGCGCCAGCTCGGACTCGCGCAGGGCGTGTGAGTCGAGGTAGAGCAGCGGAAACTCGTCCTGGAGGGCGCGGATCTCGCCGTCGCCGAGCCGCACGTCGCCGCGGGCGAGCCGCAGCTGGTTCAGCGATAGCCCGCTCCGCACCTGAATCGCGAAGGAGCGTGGCACCACCTCCAGGTACAGCCGCCCTCTGTAGCCGGGCCGGATCTCGTCGAAGCGGTGGTGGCGGTCGGTGAGGACCCGGGTGAAGACGTCGAGGCGGCCGGTCGAGCTCTTCGGGTTCGCCTTGGCCCGCACGTCATCGGGCAGCGCCAGCTCCTCGATCAGCGGCACCAGGTAGGGGCGGTCGCGCTCCAGCACCGCCCCGTCGCGCAGGTCGACTTTCTGGAAGGCGAGCCCCTCGATCTTCTCCTCGACCGTCGAGTCGACGTCGGGCAGGAAGCTGCAGCGCAGCGCCCAGGCGAAGTCGCCGAGCCGCAGGTCGATGCTGGCCGGCTGGATCGCCTCCGGTCGGATCCGGTAATCGCCGGAGCTGATCCATTCCGCCCCGATCGCCTCGGCCAGGGCCTGGGAGGGCATGACCCCGGACGCCATTCCGCTCGACGCCTCGGTCGTCGCCGCCCGCGCGGCTGCAGCTGCGTCGGTCATCGAGTGGAGATTATGCGGCGCGCCTCGGCGACCCCGAGGTACGGGGTGAGCGCAAACTCGGCAAGTTCCGGGAAGAATCGGCCAAGGCGATCCGCTTCGCCGGCCAGCACCCGCCGCCCGAGCAGCGAGGCGATGCCGCCGACCACGGCCTCGTCGGCAGCATCCGGCAGGCGACCGGCCGTGGTTCCCGGCGGAGCGCCGTCGCGCAGGTAGGGGACGAAGCTCTCGACCGCGCCCTGGAAGCGTCCGTAGATTCCAGGCCCGGCGCGCAGCCCCTCGACCAGAAGCAGGTTGGCCTGGGCGGGTTCGGCTGCGAGGCAGTCAAGCACTGCGGCAAGCCCCGCGCAAACCCCATCGGCCCACTCGCCCTGGCCCGCACAGGCCTCCACGACTTCCTTCCGCAGGCGCTCGACCGCGTCGTCGTAGGCGGCGAGGAAGCACTCGTCCTTGCTGACGAAGTGGCGGTAGAAGTCGCTCTTGGAGACACGGGCCCGGGCGCTGATCAGGGAGACGGTCGTGCCGTCGTAGCCGTGTTCATCGAGGGAGCCGGCGGTCGCGACGAGCAAGCGCTCGCGCTGATTCTGTGCGACGAACTCGGGTGGCAGGCCGTGGCGACCCCGAGGCAGCGGTTCCATCAAGCGCCAGAGTCTGCCAGCGCTCAGCTCTTTTCGTCTGCTGCCTCGGCGACGCGGGCGGTCAGGCCGACGCCAAGTAGGGCGCCATCATGAACTCCGTCAGCTCGGGCAGCAGGTCCTCGGCTCGCTCCGCCTCGCCCCGGCGAATCTGCTGGTAGACGATCCAGGCGACGCCCCCGACCAGTGTCTCGTCGATCGTCTCGGGCAGCCGCTCGTCCCGCGGCAAAGCCTGTTGTGTCAGCTCGACGAAGGTCTCAAGGGCCTCCTCGTAGCGCTTGGTCGTCGCCGGGGTCGCGGAAAGCGCCTCGATCATGCACATCCGCGCCAGGATTGGCTCTTCGGCGATGTAGCCGAGGAAGGCAGCGAGCCCAGCCTCGACCCGGTCCTGCCAATCCCCGTCCGCATCGGCGCTGCTCTCCTCGACCCGCCGCAGGACCTCGTCCCGAGCGGCGTCGAAGGCGGCGAGGAAGACCTCCTCCTTGCCCTCGAAGTTGTCGTACAGGGTTTTGCGGGCGACCCCTGCCCGCCTGACGATGTCGGAGATCTTGGTCGCCTCATAGCCCTGTTCGGCGGTCAATTCCGCTAGGGCATTCATGATGCGCCGCTGCTTGTGGAGTGCGATGAACTCGCGGGGGAGCGAGGGGCGCACCGACGGTGCAGGCCGCTTCGGTGCCTGCCTCTCCTGCGTTCCCCCTTTTCCCCGTGGCGGCATGGAGCAAGGATACTCGGGACGGCAAAAATCAGATGCACGGCAGCGACTTATCTGGTACCATTTAAAAGCCTGCACAATTTCTAAGAGAAACGTGTAGGTTCTCTTATGCCACCGGAGAGGATCATTCTCAGCCAGGAGAAGCTGGCAAGCGCGGTGGGGGACCGCTGGTCGGAGGCCGAGCTCAGCGAAGCCGTGGCGCTGCTAACCAGGGCGGATGGGCGGTTTCCAGCCGGTGTGAGGACGCTCCCTCCCGATCTTGTCCGGGCGGTCCAGCGAGAGCGGCTGCTCGCCGCGATGATCAAGACCGTGACCGAGATCGGCTACAACGCCCTCACTGTCCAGAACGTGCTTGGGCGGGCGGGCATCTCGCGACCGACCTTCTACGACCAGTTCGAGGACAAGGAGGACTGCTTCCTGGCGGCCTTCGCGATCTCGGCGAAGCAGATGTCGGAGCGCATCGAGGCGGCGGTCGCCGAGGCCGGGCCCGGCTGGCGTGAGCAGTTGCGCGGCGGAATCGCAGAGTTGCTGCGATTCATCGCCGAGGAGCCGGAAGCCGCCCGCACCGTGATCGTCGAGGCCCGCGCCTCCAGCCCAGCCGGGCTGCTGCGCCGCGACGAGCTCCTCGACCGCTTCGCGAGCTGCATCGATGCCCTGGTCAGGGAGGATCTGGAGGAGGCCCCGTCGGCGATCGCCGCCGCCGGAGTCGTCGGAGGGATCGAATCGGTGCTCTATGCCCGCCTGCAAAAGGGCGAGACCGAGAACCTCGACTCGCTCCTCCCCTCGCTGATGTACTTCGCGGTCCTGGCCTACGCCAGCCACGAGGCGGCCAGCGAAGAGCTGGACCGCGCCGCGCTCGCCTGATCGACCGGCTGCGGCGCTAGCGCTTGCGTCGCTTGCCGTTTCGCGTACCGGTGCGGGCGGCGACCCGCAGGGTCCGCTCGCTCTCCTTCTCGATCGCCTCGCCCATCGCGATCTGGAAGGTCGCCAGCAGCGCCCCCGCGGCCAGGGGACGCATCCGTTCCAGCGCCTCGCTCATCCGCGGCCAATCGCGGTCTGGCCGCCCCGCCTGGTCGAATGGCTGCCAGATCTCCTTGACGAATAGCTGAACGAAGGCGCGGGCGACACCGTCAGCGTTGCGACGCAGCTTCTCGGCGGTGATCAGAGCGCCCTCCGCCCCGATCCCCAGCTCAGCCAGCTCGCCGCCGGCGCGCAGCAGGCGGGGGCTGATCACCTCGATCCGGCCGTCGGGCAGGGCGCGGAAGATGCCGAGCTTCTCGGCCCGGCGCATCAGCTTGGGGTTTGCCTCCCCTCCCCAGATCCGAGCCAGCTCGTCGGCCTCGAAGATCTCTGGCGCCTCGTCTTCGAACGGGACCCGCAGGGCCCGGGTGAAGTCGAAGATCGCCGACGCCGACCCCTCGCCACTGTCGAGCACTCGCCGGATTGCCTCGAGGTTGAGGCCGTCGGCCTGCATCTCCCGGGTCAGCTCGATCCTCGCGACGTGCTCCTCGCTGTAGTAGCCCGTGCGGCCGCGAACCACGGGCGGGGGCAGCAGGCCGCGCGTCTGGTGCGCACGGATGTTGCGTACGGTCATCCCCGTTCGCTCCGCCAGCTGGCGGATGGTCATCTCGCCCTCGGCGGGCTTCGAGCCGTTCCCACTCATCTCAGCGCATGGTAAGCGGCAGGCGCTGGCCGTTCATCTCCTGCGCACCGCTGGAGCAGAGGAAGGCGATCGCCTCGGCGATGTGCTCCGTGGGGGTGAAGGAGGAGAAGTCCCCGTTGGGGTCCTGCTCCCGCATCCGTGGGGTGAGAATCGCATCGACGACGATGATGTTGGCGGTGGCGGCGCTGCCGGCGAAACCGTCGGCCAGGGCCAGCGTCCACGCCTCGGCGGCGGCCTTGGCTGCGGCGTAGGCGGCATTGGAGTTGGATGGTGCCTGCGCCTGCTTGGCGGAGACGAGGACGAAGCGACCGTGCTCGGAAGCGAGGAGCGCATCGTGGAAGGCGCGCGTGGTGTGCTGGACGGTGCGGATAAGCAGGTCGTGGAGCAGCTCCCAATCCGACAGTGGCGCCTCGTGCAGTGGCTGGCCGCCGCGCCAACCTCCGACCAGGTGCAGCAGCCCGTCGACCCGGCCGAACCGCTCGAGCAGCGCCGCGCACCAGCCGCGCGCCGCCTCCCCGTCGAGCAGGTCGATCGCGCGGCCGTCCCAGCGCTCGGCTGGGAGGCCCAACCCAGCGCCGACCTCGTCGATCCGCGCCTGGTTGCGATCGGTCCCGGCGACGGTCGCCCCGTCCGCGGCCAATCGCGCGGCGGCCGCCGGCCCCAAGCCGCCGCCGATGCCGGCGATGGCAAAGACTCGGCCATCGAGAGAGCTCATATGGGGGAGGCAGGATTCGAACCTGCGTAGGCAGAGCCAATCGGTTTACAGCCGATCTCCTTTAACCACTCGGACACTCCCCCAGAAGGGGTGCGAGTTTACCGGGACGTGCCGGTGCTCAGGGGCCCATATGGACCCCTCTCCACCGGCACGTCCTGAGGCGTCAGACCTCGACGCCGAGGCGGGCGGCCATCTGCTCGTTGAAGGCGGTCAGCGCCGACATCGGGCGCATGAAGACGGTCAGCTCGGCGACGTGGCCCTCCTCGTCCAAATCGAGGAAGTCGATGCCTTCGAGCTCGCGATCGCCGACCCGGGCCTTGAAGCGGAGGACGACGACGCCGTCCTCGGCGAGCTCGTCGGTGTAGACGAAGTCCTCCAGGGTGGCGGCTACGTGGGTGAGGACCTGGCCGACGATCTCGCGGCCCTCGAAGCCGCGGAAGAGGATCGGGCTGTGCAGGACGACGTCCTCGCGCAGCGTCGCGGTCACCGCCTCCAGGTCCTTCGCCTCGGCGGCAAGGCGGAACGGGTGCGATTCGGCCATGGCTCAACTCTACTTGGGGCGCCTTATTGGTCCATAGGACCAGAAACGCGCCCCGGCGCCTGGCGTCAGCGCGGCTCGAGGACGAAGAGGTCGATGTCGCGGTCGGTCCGCGCCTCGTACTCCTCGAAGCCCGAGAACTGCTCGACGTGCCGGCGCCACAGCTCGGCCCGCTCCTCTCCCTCGGCAACCCGGGCCTGCACCGGCCGCCGCTCGCGGCCGACCTCGATCTCGGCGCCGGGGTTAGCCCTCAGGTTGAGCGACCAGGCCGGGGTGCGGCCGTGGCCGGCGTTGGAGCCGATCACGACCAGGTTCTCGCCGTCGGCGAGGTAGACGACCGGGGCGGTGCGGCGCCGGCCGGACCTGCGGCCCGTCGTGGTAAGCAGCAGGACAGGTGCCTTGTTGATTCTGCCGCCGATCTTCCCGCCGGAGAGCCTGTAGAGCGGAATGTTGAGCTTGCCGGTCCAGCGCAACCCCGCCGCCCCCATCGCTTGTGACGCACGTGAGTAGAACTTGTCCCCGGACGGCACCGGCGCAGTATTCCAGGACTGACGAGCCGGAGACGCCGTCAGGCAAGGACGCAGGGAGCGCCGTGTGCTCTGCACACAAGCGACCGAGGACACCGCCTGAGGGCGTCTCCGGCCGTCAGCGTCAGCTCGCTTCCCGGAGCATCTGGGCCTCCGGCAGGTGCTGCAGTTTTTTCAGCGTGTTGTTCTCGATCTGGCGGATCCGCTCGCGAGTGACGCCAAAGGTGTTGCCAACCTCCTCGAGCGTGAACGGTTCCAGGCCGGTGAGCCCGTAACGAAGCTCGATCACCTGTCGCTCACGCTCCGGCAGCACCGCGAGCGCCCTCTGCACGCCCTCCTTCTGGAGGTGTTCGCTTGCCTCTTCGAAGGGCTCGGCCACCGTGTCGTCTGCGACGAAGTCGCCCAGCTCGGAATCGTCCTCGTCTCCGACCGGTTTCTCGAGCGAGACCGGCAGCTGCGCCACACGGAGGATCTCCCGCACTTCGCAGAGCGGCCAGCGCAGCTCGTCGGCGATCTCGGCCGGCTCCGGCTCGCGTCCCAGCCGTTGCACGAGCTGGCGCTCGACGTGGGCGACGCGGTTCAGCTTCTCGACCATGTGCACCGGGATGCGGATAGTCCGCGCCTTGTCGGCGATCGCTCGCGTCACCGCCTGGCGGATCCACCAGGTCGCGTAGGTGGAGAACTTGTAGCCACGGCGATAGTCGAACTTCTCCACCGCCCGGATCAAGCCCAGCGAGCCCTCCTGGATCAGGTCGAGGAAGCTCAAGCCGCGGCCCAGATAGCCTTTGGCGATCGAGACGACCAGGCGCAGGTTGGCCTCGACCATCTGCCGCTTGGCGATCATGTCGCCGCGCTCGATCCGCTTCGCCAGCTCGACCTCCTGGCCCGCCGTGAGCAGGTCGACCCTGCCGATCGAGCGCAGGTAGAGCCGCAGCGAGTCGAGACTGGGTTCGATCGTCAGGTCCAGCTCCTGCTTCTTCGGCTGGCCGTTGGCTAACTCGGCACGCTGTTCCTTGTAGGAGCTGACACCGTCCTCGGCGATCACTTCGACGCCGTGTTCGACCAGCTGCGCGTGCAGGGCGGTGACCTGCTCCTTGGTCACCTCGACCTCCTCGAGTGTGGAGGCGATCTGCTCGAAGGTGAGGTAGCCGCGCTCGCGTCCGAGCGCGACGAGCTCCTGGAGCTCCTGCAGCTCTGTCGGCTGCGCGCCCGAATCCTGATTCAGCCCCTGCGGGACCGTCTCCAACCGCTCGATATCACTGCCTCCACTGCAACCCTGTTCCCCACCCGGGGGCCGGCCCCAACGCTCCGGCCCGCTGAAGTATAGGGAGCCAATCGCCTACGCTTCATGTGCCATGGCGACCCCTTCCACCACCCCGCTCTCCCCGGCGACCTCCGACGTGCAGTCCGGAACGCCGGCGACGAGGGTCAGCCTCTCGCGGGTCGGCGTGACCGGCGTCGAGAAGGTGATCCGGGTCGAGGCGGACGGCGCCGAGAACCTCTACCACGCCGACTTCGAGTGCTTCGTCGACCTCAACCCGCGCCAGGCCGGCGTGCACATGTCGCGCTTCGAGGAAATCGTCGGCGAGGCGATCGACGAGGTCGTGCTTGGCGAGGCCTTCCGCGCCGAGGTGCTCGCCGCCCACATCGCCCAACGCGTGCGGGAGCGCCAGGGCGGGCTGCGGGCCGAGGTCTCGGTCACCGCGCGCTACCCGGAGACGGTCACGACCCCGGTCAGCCGCCAGCGCACCCAGGAGATCTACGTCCTCTTCGGCACCGCTGTCGACTCGGTGCGGGGGACGCGGACGCTGACCGGGGTGCAGGCCCAGGGGATGACCGCCTGCCCCTGCGCGCAGGAGATGGTCGGCGGCCTGGCCCGCGAACGGCTGGCCGAGCGCGGCTTCGATGCCGAGCAGGTCGAGGCGGCGATCGAGGCAGTGCCGATCGCCACCCACAACCAGCGCGGGATCGGAACCATTCACGTCGGCTGCCCGGAGGGCGGGTCGGCCTGGGTCGACGCGCCCGAGTTGCTGCGAATCGTCGAGCAGTCGATGAGCTCGGAGATCTACGAGCTGATGAAGCGGCCCGACGAGCTGGCGGTGGTCGCCAAGGCACACTCGCAGCCGCGCTTCGTCGAGGACTGCGTGCGCGAGATGGTGCGCCGCGTCACCGAGGACTATCCGGGCCTGCCCGGCGAGGCGTTCGTGATGGCGCGCCAGGAGAATCTGGAGACGATCCACCGCCACAACGTGGTTGCAGAGCGCTATGGCAGGCTCGACGACCTGCGCACCGAGCTGCAGAGCGGCGAGCACCAGCCCCGCCACACGACTATGCGCGAGTGGCTGGAGGCGCCGGCGAGTTAGGGCCTATCCAGACGGAGGCCGCACCCCGGGATGCGGCCTGCGCTCCCCATCTGGATAGGCCCTGAGCCGGCGGCGCAGGCCGAAGAAGTAGTCGGCGCCGCTGATCAGGGTCACGGCGACGGCGAGGTAGACGAGCACGTCGACCCAGGCAGGGGCGGGGTTGGCGGCGATCAGCGCGATCACCGCGGCGATCTGCAGGACCGTCTTCAGCTTGCCCATCCAGCTGGCGGAGATCACGATTCCCCGCTCGGCCGCAATCGCGCGCAGCCCGGTTACCGCGATCTCGCGCGCGATGATCACCATCGCCACCCAGGCCTGCAGCCGGTTCAGCGATACGAGCGAGACCAGCGCCGCGGTGATCAACAGCTTGTCGGCGAGCGGGTCCATCAGCTTGCCGAAGGTGGTGACCGCGTCGCGCGAGCGGGCGAAGTAGCCGTCGAGGCCGTCGGTCAGCGCGGCCAGGGCGAAGACACCGGCGGCCAGCGCGTCGCCGTTCGGCGTCTCGCCGAGCAGGGCGACGACGACGACGGGCACGGCGAGGATGCGGAGCAGGGTGAGTGCGTTGGGCAGGTTGAGCGGGAACACAGCTCAATCCTTCTACTCCGGGGGCCGACGGGCCGAAAAGTCGACCCGGGGTCGACTTTTCGGCCCGTCGGCAGCTAAGGCGGCGTCGCGCCTGGCGAAGAATTCCTCCCCCTCGAGGACGAAGCGATGCCGTGAGCAGAAACGCCCGATCGTGTAGAGGGGGGCGGTCACCAGGCGATCATCCCCCACTGTTCGGATCGCCGCCCGGCGGCGGGACTTCGCCGCCGTCGAATGCCTCAGGCACAGAGTCCGCCGGGCTCGCGCCCAGCGCCTGCCGCAGCACGACCAGGTGCTGGGCGTGGCCGGCTGCGAGCGAGGCGTCGAGCGTGCGGGGCGCCGCGGTGAAGAGTCGCGGCGCCGCTTCGACGTAGGAGGCAAGCGCGGCGCTCTCCAGTTCGTAAGCGAGGGCGAGGAGGTCGGCCTGGTTCTGCACCCGCGAGAGATCGAGCTCTTCCGGCTCGGCTTCGGTATCGCCGCCGAGCCCGCGGATGCCCTTGGTCAGGGCATCCACGTACTCCTGCTCCTGGGCGCGCAGCCGGCGCCCGACCGCGCGCCGCGAGCCTCGCAGCAGGGCCTGCCCACGCGTGTAGGCCCCGAGGGTCGTCAGCTCCTGCGAAAGAGCTGCGTTCAGGATCTCGACGTCCGATCCCTTTTCGGGGTCGGTCTCGGCGCCGTGGCCGCTCTTGCCGCAGCCGCTCGCCGCGGCGAGGATCGACGTGGCGAGCGCCAAGACGACGGCGGCGCGGCCGAAGCCGCGCCGCCTGCCGTAGCCACCTGTTGACGAATCGGCGGGGCCCACAGGCCGCGAAGCCTACGGGCTCTGCACAACTGGGAGCGCCAGGCCGATCCCCGCTACTTCCTCTTGGCTTTGGCCTTGCCTTTCGTGGCTTTCGCAGTCGCTTTCGCTTTGGAGCGGCCCTTCTTGGCTTTCTTCTTCGGCAGCTCCTTGGCTGATTCGGCGGGCATCTCGTAGCCGATCATCGAGACCGACATGTTGAAGCCCCCCTCGTCCGATTTCGCGAGACGCTTGATGCAGGCTTCCTGCACCTTGATCACCTGCTTCAGCGCCTCGTGGAGAATGCCGTTGGTCTCGATCCAGCCTTTCTCGTCGACGATCATTGGCGTCCAGCTCATGTGCCGGTCCTCGCGAGCGTCGAAGGTTTCGGCCTCGAGAGACGCAACTACGTCATCGACGATCATCTGGAACAGATCGGCGCTCATCCCTTCTCGAACCGTCTCGGGGAGCTCGTGCCAGTCCCGATCGGTCAGGTAGGCGCGAGACGTGGCGCGGTAATAGTGCTCGACCGCACCACGGCGCGGCTCGGTTTTGATCAGCTTGATGACCTCGTAGTCCTTGAGGACTTTGACGTGGTAGCTGACCTGGCTCAGCCCTTCGTCCAGCTCCTTGGCCAGTTCGTTCGGGCTGGCCATCCGTTCGTTGAGTATCGCCAGGATCTCAGCGCGTAGTTCGTGGGCCAGCGATTTGACCAGGGCTTGGTTCACACCTCTTTTGCTTTTCGCCCTGCCCTTGCCTTTTTTATTGCCTTTGCTGGTTTTGCTTTTTGCAGCCAAAGCGGCTCCTTCCGATCGTTGCGGGGTGGCTTAAGCACTCCATCGTATTGATCCTAAAGGCGGTTTTTCAAGGCGAAATGAAGACTATTTGCTTCCAATGTGGGGAATAGTGGAACTTTCTCCAGTAATAACCCGGTCCGAGGCGGTGCGCTGCAGCGCAGGGAGACTTCAGAACGAAGAGGCTCTTGGGAGGGGGTGAAGTGATGAAGATCGTCGCATCCGACGCAGTCGTCCCGATGCTCCTGGTCCACAAGATCGGCTAAGGGCTCCCGGCGGAAGCCCTTTAGGCATCACGCGGAGCCCCACCCGACGTCACGGCTGGGGCTCCGCGTGATTCAGTTGGGGCGATGACCGCCGCAGCGCAGAATCCAGGCCCCGAAGCAATTGGGCCGCTGGAGCGGCTGGCAGCCGAGGTCCACACCTGCCGCCGCTGTCCGCGCCTGGTCGAGTGGCGCGAGGCGAGCGCCGCCGAGCCCCCCCGTCGCTTCCGGGGGGAGGGCTACTGGGCGCGGCCGGTCGCCGGCTTCGGCGACCCAGACGCACGGCTCGCGATCGTCGGGCTCGCCCCGGCGGCGCATGGCGCCAACCGCACCGGGCGGATGTTCACCGGCGACCGCTCCGGGGACTGGCTGTATGCGGCGCTGCACCGGGCCGGCTACGCGAACCGGCCCGAGGCGGTCGGGCCTGACGACGGGCTGCGCCTGCATGGCGCCTACGTCAGCGCCGTAGTCCGCTGCGCACCGCCCGCCAATCGGCCCACTCCGGCCGAGCGCGACAACTGCCTGCCCTACCTGGCGCGGGAGCTGGAGCTGCTGGAGCGCTGCCAAGCGATTGTCGCGCTCGGCGGCTTCGCCTGGGACGGAACGCTGCGGGCGCTGCGGGCGCTCGGGCACGAGATCCCCCGGCCGAGGCCCCGCTTCGGCCACGGCGCCGAGGCGGACATCGGAGGCTGGAAATTGCTCGGCTGCTACCACCCCAGCCAGCAGAACACCTTCACCGGCCGGCTCACCGAGCCGATGCTCGACCAGGTCTTCGGCCGGGCACGCGAGCTCTCCGGGTGGGCATAGCTACTCATCGTCGTTGCGTGCGGCGACGCTGGCGGCCGTCTCGAAGGCCGCCATCACAACCGACACCGGGATCCCCGGGGTTGGCCCTTTTGGACGGCGCTTCGCACTCCGCTTGTGGATCGCCAGGACTTGTTTCACGGCGTCCTGGGCGACCTGCATCACTTCGTCCCAGCCCTGCTCGTCGACCAGCACCCAGGTGCGACTCAGATGTCTGCTACGGGAATCGAAGGATCCCGCCTTGAATGCCCTTGTCAGCTCCTCGATGACCTGCCGCAGCACTTCCCCGCTGAACGTAGAGCGGATCCCCACTGGGATTTGCATCCATTCGGAATCGTCGAAATGGAACACGGGAGCGACGGGCTGATAGAAGTGCTCGGCGAAGCCGCGGCGCCGCACAGTGTGGACCAACTTGATCAGCTTCTTCTTCTCCAGTTCCCGAAAGTGGTAGCTGACGTCGGAGACGTCGATTCCAAGTTCTTTGGCGATTTCCTTCGGGCTCGCCATGCCCTTTTCGAAGATTGTCACCCAAGCGTGGCCACGAAGCGGGTGGGTGAAGGCTTTGGCGAGGGTCGGGTCGATGACCTGTTTGAGCTGTTTCCCCTGCAAGCTGCCCATGGCGACCTCCGTTCGGTGACTGTGCGCTTTCAACTGGGTCGTCACCCTAATCCCGAGGACGGACTCGACCGGTAACCGAATGCGACTCGCACATGGTTCCTCGACTCGCGGCGCGGAATGCCGCCGCGATCATTGGCTGAAACTTATTTCAGCAACATGTCGGTCATGAAAGGCACTTCAACCGGAGGCGAGTGCCACGATGACGAGGCCGAGGATCAAGCGGACCACCGAGCGAATCGAAGCGCCAAACGGGGACCTCTATCTGCTCCGGCCCAGCGCCGGCGCCGACATCCAGATCGAGAATCCCGACCCGGAGGGGCGGCGGCTGTTGGATGCCCTCGACGGGAGCCACGAGCGTGGCGAGCTGGAGGAGCGCTTCGGCAAGGATGCCGTCGGCGACCTTCTCGCGCAGTTGGAGGAGCTGGGCTTGGTCGAGGACGCCGACGACGACGACCTGATTCCGCAGCCGGTGATGGAGCGGTTCGATCGCCAGATCCGCTACTTCGGCGACATCACGACCGGGCCGACGCCGTCGCAATGCCAGGCGCGGCTCGAGAGCGCCCGCCTCGTCGTCCTCGGAGTCGGGGGCCTCGGCGGCTGGTCCGCCCTGTCGCTGGCCTGCTGTGGGGTGGGCGAGATGCTGCTGATCGACGGGGATCGGGTCGAAGAAAGCAACCTCAACCGGCAGGTCCTCTACACGGAGGCCGACATCGGCCGGCTCAAGGCGGAGGTGGCTGCCGAGCGGCTCGGCGCCTTCAACTCGAGGATGCGCCTGGAGACGATCCCCGAGCGGATGGACGGCGAGGAGTCCGTGGCGGCGGCGATCGAGGGCTACGACCTGGTGATCGACGCAGCGGACTGGCCCGCCCACGAAATCGAGCAATGGGTCAACGAGGCCTGCTTTGCCGCGTAGATCCCCTACATAACGATGAGCCACTTCCCGCCGATCGCGCGAGTCGGGCCGCTCTACGTGCCCGGTGTGACCGGCTGCTTCGCCTGCCAGGTGGCCGCCTACCGTCGCAGCTATCCGATGTTCGACATCGCGATCGAGCAGCGCCGCGCCAAACCGTCGCCCGCGGCCACGCTGGGACCGGCCTGCGGATTGATCGGCGGCCAGGTGGGGCTCGACGTCATGCATCACCTGACCGGGCTGGCCGAGCCCTCGACCCAGGGCGTCGGTCACATCTATGACCTGCGCACGATGGAGGTCGAACGCGAGCCCGTCGTTCCCGAGCCCGACTGCCCGGTCTGCGGACACCTGCCGACCTCGGTCCCGCGGGACCAGGCGGAGACAAAGACGACTCGCCCGTAGCGCAGCAGCCTGGCGCAGCGGACCCCTGGTGAATAGGTTAGGGCTCCCGATGCAGGTCGCTCGCCCATCCCTCCCGATCGCCGCCGTGCTCGTCGCGCTGGCCGTGCTGGCGGCGGGCTGCGGCTCCTCGGGCGATGCCGACTCCGGGACGGGATCGAGCGATGAATCCGCAGCACCGACCGCGACCACTCCGACCGCGCCGGCGGGGGCATCGGCGCAGAGCTGCGAGGGGGCGCTCGCCGGCATCGACCGGCTGCGGGTCACCGGTACCGGCTGCGATGTCGGCCGCGGTGTCGCAGCCGGCTGGGCCAATAAGCCGGCCTGCTCCCGCCCGACCGCCGCCTCGCGCTACTCCTGCGCCCTTTCCGGCGGCTACCGCTGCCTCGCCGCCGCCGTCGAGCCCGGCATCGCGGTCAGCTGCTCCCGTCCCGGACACTCGGTCTCGTTCGTCGCGACTCCTAGAATGAATCCTGCGCGCCGGCGTAGCTCAGTTGGTAGAGCACTTCATTCGTAATGAAGGGGTCCCCGGTTCAAGTCCGGGCGTCGGCTCTAGGGGGTGGCCATCGACGGGCTCACCGGAGCACGGGTGTCGTCGATCGCCACCGCGATCAAGACGGCGCTCGAGGCGATCACCGCCGCGAGGAGGCTGAGCGGGGCGGTGGCGATTCCCAACACCACCAGCCCGATGCAGGCGACGATCCGGGGCCGTGGGGCGCGGCCGGTCGCTCTCCGCATGAAGCCCAGTTGGGCGAGCAGGAAGATCGCCGGCCCGCCGAAGATGAGGACGGCGGTGCTGAGGGTATTCGGGTCGTGGGGATGGGCGATCGCCAGCTCGTCGCCGACCGCGATCGCGACGATGCCGATGACCATGAGGATGAGCGTGTAGTTGCCGAGCCCGACTATCCGCGATGCGTCCGCGGCGTCCTCGACCGCGTTCATGCCGATTTCCTCGGCGCGGTGGAAGTAGCACCACCACAGCGCGACCGTGCCGGCGAACGCGACAGCGAGGACGAGAAGGCGGTCGGCTTGCACCGGTTGTCCGGCGAAAGCGTTGCCGAGGGTGAGGACCGTCTCACCCAGCGCGATCAGGAAGAACAGCCGGAAGCGCTCGAGGAGGTGCTCGGCATAGATCTGGCTGTCGGAGCTGAAGGGGCTCTTCCGGCCCGGCAGCGGATGGCCAGCGATCACGCCGCCATACGTGATCAGCGTGGCGGTGGCCCAGAGCACGAGGCGGACGTCGCTGTCGGCGGCGATTCCCGCGATCCAGATGGGTGCGGTTCCGAGCTCCCAAACCAGGGCATTGACGAAATGCATGTGAAGCCGGTGGCCGCGAAAGCTCGCGACGGCGAATGCCGTACGCCCTATCTGAATCGAGAGGTAGCCGATGACGAACAGGCCGGCGCGATCGCCGAATGCCTCCGACACCGACGTGGACATGAGCAGGCTGGCGAACATCAGGCCGAGCAGCAGCAGCCGAACCGGTTGCCGGTCGCCGTCGAGCCAGTTCGAGGTCCATACGGTCATGAACCAGGCGTACATGACGGCGAGGGTGAGCACCAGCGTCTCGGCCATGCCGCGAGCATCGACGTGCTCGAGCAGACTCTGTGCGAGCTGGCTGACCGTGAAGACGTAGACGAGGTCGAAGAACAGCTCCAGCGGGGTGACCGCCCTCGCAACTTCGCGCGGGCGCACGATTGACGAGGTGTAGGACGGATCGCGCTGCAAGCTGCCGCGACGCTACTGCAGCGGGGTGCCGGCGAGACCGGCGACCTTCCAGCTGCCGCCTTCCTTCGCCATCGGCATCGCGAGCACGGCGCCGCCGGCTCCGGTGTAGACGACGAAGGCGCGTTCGCCTTCGACCCGCAGCGAGCCGACATCGGCCTGCTCCGCTTCGGTCCGTAGGGCCCCCATGGCGGCCGGATTCGTCAGCTTGCCGAGAACTCCGGCGCAGCTCCTGTCATCGACCTGCTTGGCTTGCGCCGCGAGTTTTTCCAGCGACTGGGTGACGCTCTTGGTCATGTAGGTACAAGCGGCCGCCCAGTCGCCCGCGGCACGGGCGTCGAGGAAGTCGTGCAGGACGGTGGCCGCCTGGTCGAGTTCCGAGTCGTCCGCCTCGGCGCCGAATTCCTGGACGCTGTTGTCGCCGCGCTTGACCCGGAACTGCTTCGAGCCGCCACCGGAGTCGTCGTGCTGCTTGGGGGTGAAGTTGCCGGAGCTCCCACCAGCGCCGCCGGGCTTCCCTTCGGTGTCCCTGGTGCCCGAATTGCCTTCTTCGCCATTCTCAGCCTGGCGCTGCGACGAGGCGCCCCGGTTCGACTCGCCCCGCGCAGCCGCTTCGGTCGTGGTCGAGCTCGAGTCGTCTCCGCCCCCGCATGCGGTCAGGCCGGCGGCAAGCAACAGCACGGCAATGGCCGCGATCAGCGTCTTCGAACCCCCCCTCACAAATCCGATTCTAGGGAATGACTCGTCTTCGCACGTCGAGGGGAGGTGCCGTTTTGTGCGCTTGCTCCCCCCACAATTTGCCTTCACAACCGGGAGATCAGCGGCTGGTAAGACGGCTAGGATCGAGGGGCCATGGCGGATGGGAGTAACGACCTCAGCGAGCGTGAGACCGACGTTCTGCGGCTGATCGCGCTCGGCCACACCAACGCCGAGATCGCCGAGAAGCTCTTCATCAGCATCCGCACGGTGGAGACCCACCGCGCCCACATCCAGCAGAAGCTTGGGGTCAGCAGCCGCGCCGAGCTGGTCCGCTGCGCGCTCTCCCGGGGCCTGATCGAGACCTGAGCCTCGGCCCGCCGGGAATGGATCGGCGCCGTCGACTATTGTGCCGCGGGATTTGACTCGCGATTCGCGCAGGAAAATCGGACAGGGGATCCGCCGGGCAGCGTTCGCCGTCGTGTCCAGCTTCGCGCTGCTGCTCGCCTTTGGCGCCGCCGCGGCCTCACCGCAGGGGCGGATCGTCCTGCACGGCGCCTCCTCGGGCTCCCACCTGCAGCTGAGCACCCGCGACGGCCGCCTGGTCGTGCGAGGCTGGATGGCACACGCCCACCCAGCCGGGTGCCGGTTCGCCCGCTATCGCGAAGTCGCCGTCTGCCGCCTTGCCGGGGCCGGCTCGGTCGAGGTCGACATGGGCGCGCAGAACGACATGGTCGAAGTGCTGGATCCGCTGCCGGTCCCACTTACCGTCCACCTCGGCGACGGATCCGACAAGTTCATCGGCAACGGCGAGCCGGACACCTGCTACTCGGAAGGGGCAAGGCGCAACCGCTGCGTCGGCGGCGGCGGGGACGACATCTGCATCACCGGCCAGCAGAACAGCGACTGCGTCGGCGGCCCGGGTGACGACTACTGCCAGACCGGCGCCGGCAGCGACGGCTGTTGGGGAGGCCCGGGCCGCGACGTATGCCGGATGGGTCGAGGGCACGATGGATGCCACGGCGAAGGCGGCAGGGACCGGCTCTTCGGCGGGCCGAGCAGCGACCAGCTCTACGGCGGTGCGGCCTACGACCGCTGCGACGGCCTTCCAGGCTGGGGCCGCTCCCACGGCTGCGAGGCCGGCCCGCGCCGCTGATTGTCGATTTCGCGTCTCGCCGTTCGTCGTATGGGTAGAGCAGTCCACAACTACCCGAAGGAGACGACGATGCGATTCATGATGCTGATGTATCCGGGGATCGACACCGACGCGGAGAGCTGGGAGCCCAGCGCCGAGGACGTCGGGGCGATGACCAAGTACAACGAGGAGCTGACCAAGGCCGGCGTGCTGCTCTCGCTGGACGGGCTGCGCCCGCCGGCCGACGGCGCCCGAGTCAGCTTCAGCGGCGGCACGCCGACCGTAACCGACGGTCCCTTTGCCGAGGCCAAGGAGGTCGTCGGCGGTTTCTGGCTGATCCAGGCAAAGTCGAAGGAGGAGGCGGTCGAGTGGGCCTCGCGCTGCCCCGGCGCCAACGGCGACTTCATCGAGGTGCGCCGCGTCTTCGAGATGGAGGATTTCCCGGAGGACGTGCAGGCTGCCGGCCAGCTCTCGGAGAGGTCGCCCGAGCAGACGTGAGCGGCAGCTCCGAGGCCGGACGGGCGACCGAGGCGGTCTGGCGAATCGAGTCGGCGCGGCTGATCGCCGGCCTGGCGCGGATGACGGGGGACGTCGGCCTCGCCGAGGACCTGGCGCAGGACGCGCTGGTGGCGGCGCTGGAGCGGTGGCCGGAGTCGGGCGTGCCGGAGAACCCGGGCGCCTGGCTCATGGCCACGGCGAAGAACCGGGCAATCGACCTGGCGCGGCGCGGCAAGCGCTTCGAGGACAGGCGCGAGCAGCTGGTGCGCGAGGCCGGGATGCGGATGGCGATGGACGCGGCCGAGCATGAGGCGGGGCTGGGCGACGACCTGCTCGGCCTGATCTTTGCCTGCTGCCATCCGCTGCTCTCGACCGAGGCTCGGGTGGCGCTGACCCTGCGCCTCCTGGGCGGGCTGAGCACCGAGGAGATCGCGCGGGCGTTCCTGGTCCCCGAGTCGACGGTGGCACAGCGGATCGTGCGGGCGAAGCGCACCCTGAAGGAGGCGCGAGCGCCGTTCGAGGTGCCGCGCGGGGAGCAGCTGGACGAGCGGCTGCCGTCGGTGCTGGAGGTTATCTACCTGGTCTTCAACGAGGGCTACGCGGCGACGGCGGGCGAGGACTGGATGCGGCTCGACCTCTGCGAGGAGGCGCTGCGCCTCGGCCGGGTCCTCGCCGGGCTGGCACCGAAGCAGCCCGAGGTCCACGGCCTGGTGGCGCTGATGGAGATCCAGGCGTCGCGGGCAGCGGCGCGGACGGGACCCTCGGGGGAGCCGGTCCTGCTGCTCCAGCAGGACCGGGCACGCTGGGACCCGCTGCTGGTGCGCCGCGGGCTGGCCGCTCTCGAGAGGGCGGAAAAGCTCAGCCGTGGCGCCTTCGGCCCCTACACCGTGCAGGCCGCGATCGCCGCCTGCCACGCGCGGGCAGGCAGCGCCGAGGAGACCGAGTGGGTACGGATCGCTGCGCTCTACGACGCCCTCGCCCAGCTCACCCCCTCCCCCGTCGTCGAGCTGAACCGCGCCGTCGCGGTCTCGATGGCATTCGGCCCCGAGGTGGGCCTGGAGCTGGTCGAGGCGCTCGCAGCCGAGGGCTCGCTCGACGGCTACCACCTGCTGCACAGCGTCCGTGCCGACCTGCTCGCCAAGCTCGGTCACGAGGCGGAGGCGCGGGAGGAGTTCGAGCGTGCCGCGGCGATGACCGAGAACGCTCGCGAGCGCGAGCTGATGCTCGAGCGGGCGGCAAAAGCCGGCGAGCCGGAGGGCTGATTCCCTTATACATTCGGGCCATGGCCAAAGCTGTTTATGACCGGATCGGAGTCGGCTACGACGCCGTCCGACGGCCGGAGCCACGGATCGCGACGCGGATCGAAGCGGCGCTGGGGGATGCGCGCAGCGTGCTCAACGTCGGCGCGGGCACCGGCTCCTACGAGCCCACGGACCGCGACGTGACGGCGGTCGAGCCCTCACAGACGATGATCGCTCAACGCCCTCCCCGGTCGGCGCCGGCGGTCGAGGCCATCGCCGAGGACCTGCCGTTCGAGGACGACAGCTTCGACGCCGCGATGGCGATCATCACCGTCCACCACTGGAGCGACGTGCGGACGGGTCTGGCTGAGATGGCGCGGGTGGCCAGGCAACGGGTGATCGTCCTCAGCTTCGATCCCACGCCGGTCGACGACCTATGGCTGGTGCGCGACTACTTCCCCGGCGCGCTGGACTACCACGCCAACGCGATGCCGCCGATCGGTGAGCTGACCGCGATGCTGCCCAACGCAGCGGTCGAGTCCGTGCTGATTCCCAACGGTTGCGCGGACGGATTCTTCATCGCGATCTGGGACCGTCCGGAGATGCACCTCGACCCCGCCGTCCGTCGCGCCAGCTCGGTCTGGCACCAGATGCCGCAGGACGAAATCGAGCACGGCCTGGCGAAGCTGAAGGCCGACCTGGAAAGCGGCCGCTGGGACGTGCGCAACGGCCACCTGCGCGACCTGTCGGAGCTCGACGTCGGCCTGCGCCTGGTGACCGCCGAGCTGCGCTAGCCAGCCGGGCCGGGCTCTGCCAGGGGGCGGCGAAGCGAGATCGATGAGGTGCCCTTCGAGCCCGAGGTCAGGATCCGTCTTGCTCGGCTTGACGTTGGGCAGGGAGCAGGCCCGCGTCCGCAGACGAGCTCAGAGCGGCGAGCTTCTCGGTGGCCGTCCTCGCGAGCTCGGCGGCGGCGGCGACGTCCGCCAGGCTCTGCTCGAGCGCGGCGATCCTGTCGAGCGTTGCGGCAAGCTCGCGGCGCAGGTCCTGCTCCCGCTCGGCGCCCTGCTGGCGCTCCTCTTCGAACTGGGTGCGCTCGTCGGCGAGCGCCGCGGCCGCCTGCTGCGCCTGGGCGTCGACATTTTCCAGCTCGTCGACTCGACGTTCGGTCGCCTCCGCCAGGGCGATGGCATGGCGAGTGCGGTCCTGCAATGCGACGAGCGTGGCCGAGAGCTCTCCGGAATCGCCAAGCGGAGCGGGCGCCGACACCGGTTCGGGCTCGGGCGACCCTGGCGGGGGGTCGGGCAGCTCCGGCTCGGGCGGGGGCTCTGGGAGCGGCTCCGGCACGGGCGGGGGCTCTGGTGGCGGCTCCGGCACGGGTAGGGGGGATGGCTCTGGGGGCGGCGCGGGCGGGGGCGCGGGCGGGGGAACCGGCTCGGATGGGGGCACTGGAACCGGCTCGGGCTCCTCGGCGACCTCAGCCGCGCGCGCGGGCTCGGGCTGAGCACCCGACTCGGGCACGGACGCGGGCGCCAAGGACTCTTCAGGCGGCTGAGGTGGCGGCAGGGGCAGGCGCTCCGGCAGGCGCTCGATCAGTCCCTGGATCTGCGCCCCGGTGGCGACCACGGGGCGCACCTCGCTCTTTGCCATCACCTCGATGTCGCTCAGTCCCAGCATGTCGTACGGATCCTCGAACGCGACGATCAAGGCTCCGTCAGAGGCAAACGCGACCGGCAGCGCCGTGTACCTGGCGGCCGTCGACTTGTCGATCAGGCTGACCGCCTCCGGATCCACGTCGAACAGGTCGAGGTCTACGTGGTCGAGGCCATTGCGCTCCGCGAGCGCGAGGGAAAGCTGGTGCTCGTCGATGACGCCGTTGTCGAGAAGGCAGCGCTCAGGGGTCTTCGCCGACTGGCGGGCTGTCTCGACGGCTTCCTGAACCACGTCCTGATCGGCGAATTCAAGCTCGACGATGACGTCGGTCAGGAAGACCCCCTGACGATCCAGCCTGGACGGTGGGGTGATCCCCGGCGCGGGAGGGGCATCCGCCACGCCGGCACGAGCATCGGATGCGGCGACTTCGCTCATTCGGCCACCTCCTGGTAGGCCGGCTGCCGCGACCCCTCACGCCGCTTGGGCGCACCGGCCGCAGCGTCCGCGAGCCCGAGCGCCTCCTGGGGGGAAGAGACGCCAGCCAACGCTTGAATGCCATGCGACAGCTCGACCTGGGGATTGCCGCCACGGGTCACCCGTCCCAGCGCCGCTCGGAAACGCTCCACGAACGCGGGCGCCTGCTCCAGACGGCATCCGACGAGCGTCACCGCGAGGGTCGTCTCGTCGAGGCGACCAACACGATCCGTCGTCCGAACGCATGCCTCAAGCACCTCTGCCGCGATCTTCACGGCAAGCTTGCCCATTGCATCGCCGTTGGGACTCCGATCGGAATCGCCATCGACTCGAAAGGCGACGAGCACCGACTCCACGGCCTCGCGCTCCGCCAGGCGCCAGTCATGATCCAGCAGGTCGAGAAAGCCGTCGCGGTTGAGAAGGCCGGTCTCGGGGTCGACGTTCGCACTCTCGGGGAGACGCCCCCGGAGCCGCCGCAGCTCGGCCCGCCGCTCGACGCTCTCCCATTCGTGGCCCAGCAGTCGCGCCGCGATGCCCAGCATCGCGACGTGCTCGCACCGGTAGGCGCCGGGACCGGAGTGCAGAGCTGAGAGCGTGGCGACGATCCTGCCGTCGCTCATCTCGAGTGGAATGCCAAGATACGCCTGCACGCCCATCGAATCGAGTAACTCCCTGTCGATCTCGCTGCTCGACGACGGGCCGGAGGCGCCGCGGGCCGCCTCGTCGCCGTTCTGCGGCGAGCCCAGGGGCAGAATCGTGCCCTTTTGCACGCCATCCACCCCGCCACCCTGAATGCCGATAACTCGACAGACCTGCTCGTCCGGATCTATCTGACCCAGCAGGAGGACGCCGGGGACGACATCGACGAGTGCGCCAAGGACCGAGTCGGCCGCCTCGGAGAAACTGCGGAAACGGGGTCGGCAAATGCGGATGAGGGTCTTCGTCTCGGTCGATTCCACCCCCTGATTATCGGAAGGAGGCCGAGATACCTGAGGTTGGTTGGATGGTTGCCGCGCCGACGTACTTGCTGGAGGGCGCCAACCTCGCCCCTGAGCGGGATTCCGGCTCTATGAGCGGAGGGGTGGATTCGAGCCCACGGACTGCGAACGAGTCAGATCAGCGGATCGGTCCAACGGAGGCCCTCGAAACGGGCGAAGTCGGTGTCGCAGGAGCACAGCTCGGCGCCGTACTCGATCGCCAGCGCCGCCAGGTGGGCATCGCTCGTCAGGTTGCCCGCCGTCCCGAGCGGCACCAGCATGTTGCGTAGGCGCACCGCGTGCCGCTCGGTCGGATGGACGATCGCGGCGACCGGCTGCGCCAGCCATTCCTCGACGTAGTCCAGGGCCTCATCCGCCTCCAGCGGTTGCTCGAAGATGGCCGGATTGGTCGAGATGCGCAGGAAGCCGAGCAGGACGGCCCAGGCGAACCCGACCTCCTCGGTGCCGGACAGAACCTCCTCCAGCCAGCCTCGCGCCGGCTCGTGCCGCGGCGCCTCCTCGTCGATCGCATAGAGCAGCAGGTTGAGATCGGGCAGCTTCACTTGCGCAGCGAGAGCTTGCGCACAACCTCATCGTCCTCGAGCCGATCCGCGGCGCGCAGCGCCCGGTCGAGGTCGATCCCCGGCTTTACGCCCAGGCGCCGCACCGGGACCCGATAGGGGCGAGGCGTCGCCTCGGCACTGCTGAGGCCGCGCCGGGCGCTGGCGTTCAACACCTCCTTGAAGGAGACACCCCGATCGCGGGCTACCTGCTTCAGCTTGGCGGCCACGTCCGGGTCGAGAGTAACGGTGGTCCGCATTAGAGCATCATAGCAGCACTCGATGCGCTGTCATGATGACACGGACTCCCGTCCCGTCTCCCCGCTCCCCGTGCGGATTGCGCCCTATCAAGCGGAGGGGGAGGTGTCCGGTTCCACCACATAGGCGACACCTGTGTCAGGACATAGGAGACACCGAATGAGGGGAGTCCTCCTGTGGACAAGGCGCGGTATCTGGTCGAGGCGCATGTGTTGGAGGGCC